>Ga0210396_10000043_pt1 | contig 267604 bp, 227 predicted proteins | sample IncBWH17OmetaG_FD_155466 | JGI IMG/M metagenome (GOLD analysis project Ga0210396, IMG submission 155466) | Forest soil microbial communities from Barre Woods Harvard Forest LTER site, Petersham, Massachusetts, United States - Inc-BW-H-17-O ... | reverse complement strand
GGGCGATTCGGTCCCAAGCACGATGTTCACACCAAGGAGGATGCCGACCACAGCCTGCCGTACCTCATCGCTGTCGCGCTCTTGGACGGCGATGTGCAGCCGGCGCAACTCGAGCCCAGCCGGATTGAAAAGAGAGATGTCCAAGACTTGATGCAGAAGGTCACGGTGAGACCGGACGCTGGCCTTACGTCCCGTTACCCGGCCGACCTCGCGAGCCGAGTGACCGTCCGGCTAAAGAGTGGCACGTCGTTCACCCAGGAAATCTCAGATTTCCCCGGTGCCCCTGCGCGGCCATTCACCTGGAAGGAGATCGACGCGAAATTCGACAAGATGGTCGCGGCGCGCATAGACGATGGACTAAGCCGAAAAATCAAAGCTGCCGTGTGTTCGCTGGAGAACATCCAGATCAGCGAATTGATGAAGCTGCTGGCCTTCGCCAAGACCGAAGAGATGGCTGCCTGACGCGGTATCGTCATTGGCGGGTGGCCCGTCCTATCGCGAAGCGAAGGCGGGTGGCCCATTCTAAATTTCGCGCTCTTTGCGAAATTTAGAGTGGGGACTTCTAACCCCATATAGATCATTATGGATGCGATGTAACTATATAATTGTACGGACGAACAATAAACGCAAATGTTCCACGTGGAACATTTGTATGTACAACGTCGGGCGCACGGGTTCAGGAACCAATGGGGACAGACGGACGTTCCCTCAAACCAACGGCAAACGTCCGGTCTGTCCCCGGGCTGTTTGTCTTCAGCTATTGACCATCGCAGGTCACATCGTTGTTCCAGTCGACGAATGCGCCTTGCGGGTTACCGCGCCAGGCCCAGACGTGCAGCTCGAAGAATGACGGAATGTTGAAGCGATTTGGGGCACCGACGAAATTGAAGACCTGCCCGTCGAGCACCGGAGGAGTGTTGTTATTGGCGGCGAGCCAGCTCGCCGAGTCCAGAATGAACTCGACCCCTACCAGCGTCATCTTGCCATTCGAAGGCTCATAGATGAGTGCCTGCGGTTGCGCGGGATCGAGCGTGAGGTTGCCAAGCAGCGTGCCGTTGACATAGTGCACGCCCATCGCCCCGTGGTCCGTACCGGCGACGCAACCAAGAAATGGTCCGTACCCGGCTGCCGTGGCGTCGTTGACATCGACATACCGACGCGTTCCTGCACGAACCAGTTTGACCAGCGAGGCCTGTTGCGAGGCTTGATGAGCGGCTGCGTGATCGGAAGGCTTCTCGGAGGCCAGAAGTGGGGTGGCAATGAAGAGGCTGCCAAACAAGGCCAGACTTACGGTTCGTGAAACTGATCGTTGTGAAACTGATCGTTGCGACACTGATCTTTGGATGAGCTGGGAGATTGGCGCTGTCATAATTTTTTCCTTACATGCATTGATCGTTTATGCACTGATCGTTGGATTGTCCGCCGCAATCGCTTGTGCGGCGGACTCGACTCCGCCGATCTTGCATTGAACCAGGAGGGCGAGCAATCCCCGCCTCCTCCTTCGTTCCCCAAAATTTCCTCCATCTGATAACTCTAAGAAAACACTAGGTGCCCCGTCCTTATGTCTGCGCCTTTGTATACACAAGGCGGGGATTTTGACCCCTTATGAAGATGGCCTCTGCTTGTAGGCCGCAAGCGGAAAGAACTGTGGTAGCCTTAGTGGCCTTACCGGAAGTTCGTATGTTGACAGCGGCGCCACCCTCCCGTGTCCTTCGATTCGATAATTTTGAGCTCGATGTTCGGGCCGCCGAGCTGCGAAAGGCGGGAGTTAAGATCCGCCTGCAAGGTCAACCAATACAAGTACTGGCCACGTTGCTGAACAACGCCGGTGAGCTGGTGACCAGGGAAGAACTTCGAGCCCAGGTCTGGCCGGCGGAAACCTTCGTCGATTTTGACCACAGCCTGCACAATGCCATCGCGCGAATTCGTGAAGCGCTGGGAGACTCCGCAGGAACTCCGCATTACATCGAAACCCTGCCGCGCAGGGGATACAGATTTATAGGCGCGGTGGAGACAGTTGGCATTGAGGAATCGCCGCCCACATTAACCGAGCCTGCAACGGACATTCCGGTTGCACCGACTCAAAGCTGGACCCGCACTCTCCTCATCGCTGCCCTTCTGGCGATCCTAGCCGTCGCGGGGCTTGTGATGCTGAGACCGATTCTTTCGCATCGCGCAGCTGCCACAACTACCGTGCGTTCCATCGCCGTACTGCCGCTCGATAACTTCTCCGGAGATCCCGCGCAGGAATATTTCGTCGACGGCATGACGGATGAGTTGATTACCGATCTGGCCAAGATCGGCGGCCTCCGTGTTATCTCCCGAACTTCCGTGATGCGTTACAAGGGCACGCGGAAGGCCTTACCAGAGATTGCTCGAGAATTGAACGTGGATGGCATCATCGAAGGATCGGTCATGCGTTCGGGGCAGCGCGTGCGAATTACGGCGCAGTTGCTGTACGGACCCACGGACAAGCATCTTTGGGCAGAGACCTATGAGCGTGACCTTGGGGACGTCCTCAGTTTGCAAAGCGAGGTGGCGCAGGCGATCGCGCAGCAAGTCCGCGCCCAGGTAACGCCGCAGCTGCAGGCTCGTTTGAAGGCCGTGCATCCGGTAAATCCGGAGGCTTACGACGCTTACATGAGGGGACGTTATTACTTCTTCAACGCCTTCACTACGCCGCAGGACCTTGCCCTGGCCAAGACCAATTTCGAAGAGGCGGTTCAGAAAGATCCGGGATTTGCGCTGGCTTACTCGGGCGTGGCGGACGCGTACCTTTATTCCGCGCTCTTCCGGCAAGTGTCGCCCGAGAGCGCTTACGGCCCCGCGGAAGACGCTCTTCGACACGCGCAGAGGCTGGACGATAATGTCGGCGAAATCCACGACACGCTCGCGGTCATCAGTTGGCGGTACAAGTGGGATTGGGCGGCAGCCGAACGAGAGCTTAACCAGGCGATCGCGTTGGTGCCGAGCTACATTTGCGCCCATGAGGATCGAGCCGCATACCTCGCCTTCAGAGGGCGTCGGTCTGAGGCTGAAGCGGAGGTGGCCAAGAGTCTCGAATTAGATACCAGCGTCAGCTCGGCCATGACGGAAGCGGCGGTTTATTACCAACTGCGCGATTTCGATAAATTGGTCGAGGCCAGCCGTAGAGGAATCGTTTTAAATCCTGATGAGTGGGTCGAGCATTTGTTTCTGGGCATCGGTTATGAGGGCACGGGAAAACGATTGGAGGCTATCGCTGAATACCAGAAAGCCGTTGAGTTGTCTGGCGGCGATCAGGATGCCACAGCGGCGCTCGCGCACGCCTACGCGGGTATAGGGCGAAAAGCTGAAACTCAGAAGATGCTTCAGGACCTACAGAAAGAATCCACAAAAGTCTTTGTCTCGCCTTACTTGATCGCAACGTTATATGCGTCGCTCGGTGACAAAGATACAGCCTTCAAGTTGCTTGACCAAGCCTATAGGGAAAAATCGCTGGAGATGTCCTGGCATCTGAAAGCTGATTTGCGGATCGATAACCTCCGCTCCGACGCTCGCTTTCAGAACCTGCTTAGCCGGGTGGGCTTAAAAGACTAAACCAACCTCTAACGGCAGTTCCACAAACATCCATTTCCGCCCCCGGACAATGAGTCTAGTGCTGATCGCAGCGTAATAACTACCCACACGTGTCGGTTTAGCCACAAACTGATCTCACATGATAATGCACTTGCTACGTACATTTTGATACATACAAACATGAACCGACAAATGTTGCGTGAACATTTGTATGTACAATCTTGGGGGCAGGCGTCCGGCCTCGCGCTTCAGGCTTTCGGTGTTTGCCCGCTCCGGCGAAGAGTTATCAGGTCAATTATTAAGAGCGTGTTACTTGCGATAACGCTGCTCTAAATGTTGGAAGCGCGGGTCGGTTCGCAGCGAGGAGAAGTAGGGGCTGCCATCGAGCGCGGCAAAGTCGTGGAATCCCAATTCGAAGGTCTTCTGCAGTGTGGCGAGAGCTTTCTCTTTGTCGCCGTGAGCTGCGTATGCCGCGCTCAAGAAGTAATAGTTGATGGCCGACGGTACAGCAGTTTTCGCCAGGGCCACGATCGCCTGGTCATAGTCTCCCTGTGCCAGATAGGTTTGCCCGAGGCCCATGTCCGCCATCAGGCTGTTCGGACTTAGTTCTTTCTCGTGCTGGAAAGAGGCAAGCGCCTCCGCATAGCGCTTCTGGAGGAGGAGGGCGCGGCCAAGATGATAGTACGCGGGAGGGAACGACGGTTGCAGGCGCAAAGCTTCCCGTGCGGCCTTCTCAGCCCCGACGGGATCCGGCGGCTGCTTGTAACCGAGCGCCCACGAGAGTTGGTCCCAGGCATGGCTGCTGTTTGGGTTCAGCCCGGTAGCAGTGCGAAACTCATTGGCTGCGTTGTCATATTCGTACTTGCTCATCAGGACTGATCCGAGGGCCACATGAACCTCAGGCAATCGGGGATCGACGGCTAGCGCTCGCTGCGCATATTCCTCGGCATGCTGCAGGTGCGCTGGCGTTGAGTCAAGATTGCGATAGATCTGCACTTCTACCCACGCCAGCCCGGCGAGAGCAAGAGCATAATTCGGGTCCGACTTAAGAGATTCCTCAAAGGCCCGGCGAGCCGCCTCAATCTTTTCCGGTTGATCGGGATACTGCACCAGCGCTTGACCGCGCAAGTACGCGTCGTAGGCTTGCACGTTTCCCGTATAGCGGTGGTGAATGGCCTGCTCTTCTTGCGGAGTGAGCTTTAGGTTGAGCGACTGCGCGATCTTTAGCGCCGTTTGCTCCTGTAGCGAAAAAACGTCTTTCATCTCTCCTGTGAAATCGTCGGCCCACACCTGAAATCCGGAGGCTGAGTCGATCAGTTGCACGTTGATACGGACCTGGTCGCCCGCCTTGCGTACGCTTCCTTCGAGCAAATAGCGGACACCGAAGGCCTTGCCGAGCTCGGCGGCGCTCTTGTCGGAGGTTTTTACCGCCATGACCGAGGAATGCGAGACCACGTCGATGCCTTCGATTTTGGCGAGCTTGGTGGTGATTTCATCCGTCATTCCATCGCTGAAGTAAGTGCTGTCCGGCTCAGCGCTCAGGTTTTGTAGGGGAAGGACGGCAACGGACGGCTTGGTGGCTGCTGCGCCGGACTGCGCCGGAGAATGTCTCTCATACCAGGCGATGCCTCCGATCGCGAGGACTAGAATCAGCGCGGCAATCGTCGCCAAAATTGGACCGCGTTTCGATCGGTGCCGAGCTTGATCCGGCACGTTCGCCGCAGCGGTTCGCCCCGACTCCGACGAGCGCTGAATGCGTTTCAAATCGGCGCGCAATTCAGCGGCGGACTGGTAGCGCAAGGCTCGGTCTTTCTCCAACGCCTTTTCGAGGACGCGCTCAAATTCGGCGGGCAGCGCCGAATTCAGTCGCAGCGCTGACACTGGTGGGCGGTTCATGATTCCATCGAAAATCACGCCAGTGCTGTCGCCCGCGAAAGGCAATACGCCCGTCGCCATCTCGTAAAGGACGACTCCGAACGAGAACAAATCGGCGCGGCCGTCGAGATCCTTGGCGCGCACCTGTTCCGGCGACATGTAAGCGACTGTGCCGAGCGTGGAGCCGGGGCTGGTGAGATGCTCGTCGCCGACGGCGGTCATGGTGTTCGCCGCATTCAGAGTCGAAGAACCTCCGGCTGCGACCTTCGCCAAACCGAAGTCGAGAATCTTGGCGTGCCCACGTTCAGTGACAAAGATGTTGGCTGGCTTGATGTCACGATGAACGATTCCCTTGGCGTGGGCGGCATCGAGCGCGTCGGCAATCTCAATGGCCAGAGCGAGCAATACATCGAACTCGACGGGCTTACCGCCGATGCGGTGCTTCAGCGTCGTGCCATCGAGAAATTCCATGGCGATGAACGCTTGCCCATCCTGCTCGCCGATGTCATAAATCGTGCAGATGTTCGGATGATTCAGTGCCGATGCTGCCTGCGCTTCGCGTTGAAAACGGGCGAGCGCCTGGGGATCGCGAGCCACGTCTTCTGGCAGAAATTTAAGCGCAACAAAACGCTGCAGGCGCGTGTCTTCGGCCTTGTAGACAACGCCCATGCCGCCGCCCCCCAGCTTCTCTACGATGCGGTAGTGCGAGATGGTTTGTCCGATCATGGGAAGAGGAAGCTGATTCGCAAGTTACTTTTTCTGCGCGGCGGCTCGCTCCTGCAAGGCGATCGTGACTGCGCGCAGCATGTCTCCGGCGGGAGCGGGCTTGCCGGTCCAGATTTCGAACTGGCGGGCGGCCTGTTGTACGAACATTTCTACTCCAGGGATGACGGCGATTCCCTTGGTGCGGGCTACGCGCAGCAGATGCGTCTCGACCGGGTCGTAGACCATATCGAAGACGACCTTGGCCTGAATCTCTTCGTCTTTGAGAGGGCAATCGCGCGTGTTTCCCATGCCGACGGGCGTGGCGTTGATGATGACGTCGAAGGCCACCTTGCGCAGGTCGGCTCGTTTGATAGTGTGCGCTTTGGCCTGGCGGGCTAGCTTCTGTCCTTTGACGGAGGTGCGATTGAGGACCCAGACTTCGGCTCCGCGCTCTTTTAGACCGAAGACGGCGGCGCGCGCCGCGCCTCCCGCGCCTAGCACCAGAACCTTCGCGTCCTCGATGGTGATGCGTTGTTCTAGCGGTCGCACCACTCCGGCGACATCGGTATTGAAACCGTAGAGCTTGCCCTCGGCTCCGCGGACTACGGTGTTGCAGGCGCCGATCTTCGATGTGTGCGCGTCGGTGTTGTCTAGGTGCGGAACGATTGACTGCTTGTAGGGCATGGTGATGCTCAGCCCGTGCAGCGGAATCTCGCGCACGCAATAAAGAAGATCCTTGAGCGTTTTGGCGTGGAGCGGGAGATAAACGCCGTTGACATTCTCGCGGCGCAGCGCCGTATTCATGATGACAGGCGAGAGCGAGTGGCCTATGGGATCGCCGGCGACTCCATAGATGCGGGTGGCGGCGTCGACCTGATCGATGCGGTAGATGCTGCGCAGATCGCGCGCGCTGATCTGGCCGGGCGCGGTTTTGAGGCCGGCGCTGGGGTCGACGGCTCCGAAAGTAAATGCGCTGCCGGCGCGCACTCCGAGGACGCGGCTGATGACGCCTTGCTCGCCCATGCAGACGCCGATCAGCGCATGCTGGCCGCTGTTTGCCTGGAGAAACTTCATCATGGTTACGTTGTCGGAGAGCGTGGTCGCGGTGCCGACAATTTTGTAGAAGTCGGCGGGAACCTTCAACATTTTCGCGAGCGTTTCGTCGAGGTTGCGCGTGGCGTGGAAATCGTGGAACGAGATGATGAGTCCGGCGCGACTGCGCAGGCGGGCGATGGCGTCGGGCTTGGATTTCAGCGCGCTCTGCATTTCGAGGTCAACGAGTTGGCAGCCCGCCGCGCGGGCCTTGGTGAGGATCTCTAATTCGGAGGCGAGGGAGCCCTTGAACTTGCCTCCATTGTCAACGCGGCGGCAGGTGCCTACGGCGGTCACGTACTGGTGGGTTTCTAGAAAACGATGGATCTTCGGCAGCGCGGCCAGGGGCTGTTTGAGGTAATCCAAACGAAACTCCAGAAAGGGGTTATCGCGCGCCATAGACTCGGCGGTGGCGAGCATTTCTTCTACCGTGTCGTCGCCGAGGGCCAGGCAGACTCGGGGCAGGCGCTGGGGCAAGAAACGGGGCGCGACAGTGGACGATAAAGCTAAGGCCATTTTGTTCTTACTTGCTGTAACTACTGTTCTTAGTGACGGCGCGATATTACAGGGGCGTAAGCGCAGATGCAACATAAGGATTGCCAAAAGCGCCAGAATGAAGACTCTCAAAGGGCTCGGAAACACTTTTGGGCAAAGGGGCTAAACACCCTCGTAACCTTGACCGTTACCCCAGCGCTTGTTACTTTTCGGCTGTAACCCTAGTCTTCCGTGAGAGATAGCGAGAGAGATAGCGGGAGCACACGCAGACGAATCGGCAGTCGGAGGTAAGATGAAGAAAACAGGATTGTTAATGCTACTGACGCTGGCGGCAACGCTCGCCGCGGCGCAGCAGTCGACGCAGCCGAGCACGCCCGACGCGGACGGAATCGTACACACTGCGGTTAACGTACCCTTCGTGCGCTTCCAGACGCCAACTACGGCCGACATTTACTGCGCCGGCTTTCTTACCAAAGAGCGCATTCCCAATGCCAACTATGTGGATGGCGGTCTGGAGACTCCGACCTCAACCAAGTTCGAAATTGGGGAACTCATCTACCTCGCGGGGAGCGGTTATCAGGCGGGCCAGCTCTATTCGATCGTGCGCCAAGTGCGCGACGTCAATGAGTACGAGATTTATGCCGGCCAGAACAAGGTACTGGCGAACGCCGGTCGCCCATATAGTGACATTGGCCGGGTGCGAATCGTCGATACCCGGAGCCACAGCGCCATCGCCCAGGTGGAGTACAGTTGCGATCCCATCAATCCCGGCGACATCGCCGTACCTTTCGTGGAAAAACCGCGCGTTTCTTTCCACGTGCCGGGGCATTTTGATCGCTTCGCGCCATCTTCTGGCAAGCTGACGGGCAGGGTCGTGCTCGGCAAAGACTTTGACGGCTTCCTCGGCACAGGCATGAAGCTCTATCTCAACATGGGTTCGAACCAAGGCGTGAAGGTGGGCGATTATTTTCGCGTCGTGCGTCCTTATACGGCCACGCTCGCCGACCCGGTGGACTCGCTCTCCTTTAAGGCGCAGACTTCAGAAGATACGCAGATGTTTCCGCCCACGTTTGAAGCTGGCCGCTTCACCAAGACCAAAGGCCCAAACATTCATGTGGCCGACTTGCCGAAGCGCGCCGTCGGCGAAGTGGTGGTGTTGAACGTCACTCCAACCGCCTCATCGGCGATGGTCGTCTTCGCACTGGAAGATGTTTACGCGGGCGACACGGTCGAACTGGACGAGCAGCAGCAGTAAAGCGAAAATTAACTGTAAACATTGACAGAGACGCGGCTTGCCGCGTCTCTTTATTTTTGGGCGGAGAAATTCCTCGGTGGTAGAGGAGAGGGGGAAAGCCTGGCCTACAAGGCGAAACGCAGGACACTCAGCGGAAGAAACGAATTTTTGGGTTGCCGGGAATCATCGCGCTGGCGACGACTACCACTACGATCACAACGGCTAATTCCATACTGCCTCACAACGGCCTAGTTACAGCAAAGCGCCAGCTCATCAGCTTACTTCGTTTTAGCTAGAACACAAGGGTACGAAAGTGGGGGTAGTTGGGCCACTGGGACCTTTGTAACTCTCCCTCAGGCGAGGCGCACCCGATAGCTCCAAAGAGGAGCTAATAAATGAGCGAACAGGAACTGGTTTTCAATATTAAAGAACTTCATGTATTAAGCCTCACCTGCGGGAACTGTGGCCATGGGACGATCTTCGATTTTGAAACTCAGGACTATCAGGAAAAGTTGATTTCGCCCAAGTGCGCCGTGTGCAACACTGAGCTGGAGGTTGATCTGAAAGAGCAACTCAATGCTTACCGCGCCTTCTATGAGAGTATGTCGAAATGTGCACGCATCGAATTCCGGGTGCGTTTGAATAAGCCTGAAGCAGCAGCGTCTGCCAGCGAAGTGCGGGAAGCAGTTTCTTCAGCGGTAGCTGAAGTGCAGGAGGCGGTAACCACCACCTTTGCGAGAGAACTTGCTGGCCGTGCCTAACCAGAAAGGGAGCAGGAGCCGCTCTTTCAGCCCTCGCTGCTGCTCATAGGCTTCCAGCATGCCGTAATCACAAGCCGGATCAAAATTCAGAGCAGCCCCGTGCCAAAGTTGGGTACGCGGCAGCGGGGAGCGGTTCAGGGAAGCCAACCGTGAACGGTTTTCTCCGTCGATTCAGCCGACAACTTCGACATCGGAATCCCCAAAAACCTCGGCGGTGAACGCCTCGATGGTTGCGTCCTTGCGCCAGGCATCGAGCGGCAAACCGGCTTTGCGGCAGGTTTGCTCGAGAAAAGTTTTGCGGTCCCAATTCTGTTCCACGGGAACCTGGGGCAAGAGCAAGCCGCGGTGAGGACCTTGCGAGATCAATAAACCATGGCGTCCTACTTCGACCGCGCCGGGATGAATGGGGAAAAGAGACGAGAGTACGCTGAGCGAAATCTCCAGCTGTGGCGCTTCTTCGAGCGTGACTGGCGAAAAGCGTGAATCGTCGAAGGCGGCGGCGCGAGCGGTCTCAGCTACGGCACGATGCAGAGGGGCGACGGGCAGCGCGTAGCCGACGCAACCCCGCAATTGACGATGAGGTTCAAGATGCAATTCGCTGTGCGGGTCCCGATGGAGAGCGTCGGGGTGATCGCTGCGGAGGTAGAGAGTGGTGAAGGCGCCGCGCATCTCCCATAGTTCGGACGATGCGGGTGGAGATTCTTCGAATCGCCGGTGCTCTAAGCCGCAAAGGATTGCTTGATGTGCGATGCGGAGCAGAGTGCGCCGCTGCTCTGGAGACAATTGCGATTGCGACGGGAGTGGGGCAGAAACGGGCGCGGCCAGAATCGCAGACGCTTTTTCCAACGAAGTTTCAGACAGCTTGGACATTGCTTTTTCTCCGCCGGGCGAGGACGAAGGAACGACGGCGCCGCTTCTCCGATTTGCGATCGATGCGCGACCAGAAGGCCACGAAGTAGTCGAGAGCGGAAACGAGCGACAGCAGCACCATGAACCAGATGGCAACGAAGGCAATCCAATAAACCGGGAAAATATAGATGCCGAAGAGTGGCCACTCATGCCAGCGGCGGGCGAGGATTACAGCGACCACGGAAATAATCTGCACCAGCATCTTGAACTTGCCGAGCTCGCTGGCCTCAATCGTAAAGCCTTCGGAAGCGGCGATCGAGCGCAGACCGCTCACCAGAAACTCGCGGCCGATGACGACCACGGCCATCCACGCCGGCACCAGCGCCGGGTTGAACTGCACCAGCGTGATGAAGGCGGCAGCAACCAGCAATTTATCGGCGAGCGGATCGAGCAGAATTCCCATGGTTGTGATCTGCCCGCGTTTGCGCGCGAGATATCCGTCGATGCCATCGGTAATCGAGGCCAGGATGAAAACGGCTGAGGCCAGGATTTCTCGCTCGCCGGTCCGGTCGCTTAAGCGTGGAGTGCACAGGATCCAAATAAGTAGTGGAATCGCCGCGATGCGTGTGAGCGTGATGGAGTTGGGAAGATTCACGCGATGACAATGACGATGACGAAGTCAGGAGCCTCAGAGGCGAACTTTTATGATTATCCTCCACATCGCAGTTCAAGGCAACGGACGGGAGGGCGTGATCTTCAGGGCGACTCCGGCGAAATTGCTAACTGCGGAGAACGCTGAGTTCGCTGAGGATTTATTTTCTAAGTCTTTCTCAGCTTGCTCCGTAATCTCGCGCCCCCGCAAGCCTCCCTACTTCTGCTTGGCAATTATTTGATCCTTGATCTTGTCGTATGTAGCCTGCGGGATGATCTTCTTTCTCGTCAGTTCGTCTTTTCTTGTATAGGGACGGCCATCGATAATTTTCTGCGAGTACGCCGGCCCAATGCCGGGTAGAGCCTGAAGCTGATCTTTCGTCGCCGAGTTGATGTCGAGAAGGTCGGCCTTGGCGGTCGCTGCCGTGGTCGAGGCTGGAGTTTTAGTGGCTTGCGCGGCGGCCATTCCGCTTAGGAGGGTTAGGGCGAACAAGGCAATAAGGACTCTGTTGATGAGATTCCGGGTCATCGTGATTTCTCCTCGCATTTTATTGCAGATATTTAAATCCTTCAGTCCCGCTTAGCGATCTTGTAGCCGGCGGCTTTCGCATCGGATTCAGTCATGAATTTTCCGGCTTTGGTTTTGCCGTACCAGCGGCCGCCCTTGTGGTAGACGCCGGTCTCGGTGTTAACCCAGACTTTGCCGCTGGCTTTCGCGGCTGCAATATCTTGTGCCGTCGGAGCGCCAGGGGACGTAGTACTCGCCTTGGACGCTGGGACAGTGCTGGAGGACGCCGAAGGAGCGGGAGTCGCGCTGGGACTAGATGAAGTTGACTGCGAATCCGCCTGCGCCACGAGCAGACTCGCCGCAACGGCGATGGTTACGAGACATGACAGGAGACAGGAGACGGCGATCCGCAAACTAGTCTTGCCGGCGCAGCGATTCATATTTCCTCGTGATTCTTTTCTCGCTACTCGCGTGACGCTAGGCGTAGATTCCGCGCTGCCGAATCGTATATGCTACGCGATCGATCGCCAGCATGTAGGCCGCGATGCGATTGTTCACGCCGTGGGTCTCCGCATAGCGCACAACGTCATCGAACGCGGTCACCATGATGTCTCCGAGGCGTTCGTTCACTTCCGATTCCTTCCAGAAGTAGCCCTGGCGATCTTGCACCCACTCGAAGTATGAAGTAGTGACGCCGCCGGCGTTCGCCAGAATGTCAGGAATCACGAAAACTTTTTTCTCAGCCAGGACATCGTCGGCAATAGCGGTGGTGGGTCCGTTGGCGCCTTCGGCGAGGATTTTGCACTTCACGCGATCGACATTGCGGCTGGTGATCTGATTTTCGGTCGCTGCCGGAATCAGAATCTCGCACTCCATGAGCATCAGTTCTTCCGGATCGTATGCCTCCGCGCCGGTAAAACCATGTATCGTGCCCTGGCGCTGGCGGAATTCCCACAGCGCTTCGAGGTCGAGGCCGTTTCGGTTGTAAAGGCCGCCGCCGACTTCGAGGATGCCGATGATTTTGTATCCCGCTGCTGCCATCAGGCGGGCCGCGTTTGACCCTACGTTGCCAAAACCTTGAATAATGACGCGGCAGGTGTCGCGATTCAGGCGTAGCTTCTTGATCGCCTGCTCGCAAACCATGAGTACGCCGCGTCCGGTGGCTTCGCGACGGCCGCGCGAGCCGCCGATGTTGATGGGCTTGCCGGTGACGACGGCGGTGACGGTCTGGCGCGCATGCATGGAATAGGTATCCATGATCCAGGCCATGGTCTGTTCGTTGGTATTGACGTCGGGCGCGGGAACATCTTTTTCCGGGCCGATGAATTCGAAGAGTTCCGCGGTATAGCGGCGGGTGAGGCGCTCAAGTTCGCCCTGCGACATTTTGTGCGGATCGCAGATGATGCCGCCTTTGGCGCCGCCGAAGGGGATATTCACCACCGCGCACTTCCACGTCATCCAGCTGGCGAGCGCGCGTACTTCGTCGAGATTGACATCGGGGGCGTAACGTAATCCACCCTTGGCGGGGCCGCGCGCGATTGAGTGTTGGACGCGGAATCCGGTAAAAACTTCGAGGCGCCCGTTATCGAGTTGCACCGGGATGTGCACGATGATCTCGCGGCTCGGACTGCTTAGCACCCGCCACAGGCCTTCATCGAGATTCAGCTTTTTCGCGGCCAGGTCGAATCGGGCAGCTTGCGCCTTCCACGGATTAGTTTCCTGCTCAAGGTCTAACAATGTCGTCATAAAGTCTCCGCAAATATTGCAATTACGTTACGGCTTAATTATCGAGTAAGCCTCGCAAAGTATATGGCCGCCGTGGAAGGGTAGGCAAGCGAAGGGAGTGCCGAAAGGGGAACCGTGTATTTACAACGTGCGCACGGTGATGTACACTCAATGTGTATACACGCAAAGCCATGCCAGCCACCGGAACAAAAACAAAGAAAAACCGGGAAGAGACCATCAACCTGCGCGCCAGCCGCCGCCAGAAAGCGCTAATCGATCGCGCGGCGGATGCGCTCGGCCGCAACCGCTCGGATTTTATGCTCGAAACCGCATGTCGCGAAGCGGAGGCCGTCCTGCTCGACCGCCGCTATTTTGCATTGTCGAGCGACGAGTTCAGACGGTTCAATGCCCTACTCGACAAGCCTCCCGCCAGCAACACGAAGCTGCGGCGACTGCTCAAGACGAAAGCTCCCTGGGAACAATGAATGGGAATTATGAGCCGAGGCGAGCAATCGCTCAGCGCGCCCGAGAAATTACGCGCGGATCACGACCTCACACCATTCGACTCTGGCGAACCGTCCCTCGACGATTGGCTGCGGCGGCGAGCCCTTCAAAACGAAGAAAGCGGCGCTTCGCGAACGTACGTGGTTTGCGCCGGACAGCAGGTAGCCGGCTATTATGCTCTCGCAGTGGGAGCCGTGGCGCACGTCGAAGCACCGGGCCGAGTTCGGCGCAACATGCCAGACCCGGTGCCGGTCATGATTATCGGCCGGCTGGCTGTCCACAAAGATTATCAAGGGAGAAAAATCGGGCCAGGGCTGCTGCGCGACGCCGTATTACGAACTTTGCAGGCGGCGGAGATTGCAGGCATTCGCGCGCTTTTGGTGCATGCGATTTCCGAGCGGGCTCGGAAGTTTTATGAAGACTGCGGATTTGTCGCCTCGCCGATGGACGCGATGACTCTGATGATTACGGTGGCAGAAGCGGCGAAGGCGCTCGTTGGCAAAGACTAGGATTCAACGCAGGAACATGGCTCATCTAGACCGAGTTCCCCCTCATAACAAATTCGTGCGATCCTAAGCGTTGCAACAAAACATAAGGTGTGAGCATAACCGCGAAACATAGATGATCCGACCCGACTACAAAGAGTTTTCACGCCTGTCCCGTGACGCCACGCTGGTCCCGGTGGCGAAGTCGATCTCTGCCGACCTGCTGACGCCTGTCTCGGCTTTCCTCGCGGTAGCCGACGGAGAGCCGGATGCCTTCTTACTAGAGTCGGTAGAAGGTGGAGAAAAAATTGGGCGCTATACGTTTCTCGGAGTGCGTCCATTTCTAAGACTCGAGTCGCGCGGCGCGAAAATCACGATTGCGCGCGGCCGCCAAGTCGAACGGCGCACGGGAAATGTTTTCGATGTCATCAAAGAGCTCTTACAGCAGCATCGCCCAGCGACCATGGAAGGCTTGCCACCGTTCACCGCGGGCGCAGTGGGCTATTGCGCTTACGATATTGTGCGGCGACTGGAAGACATTGGAGAGCACGCCACCGACGATCTCGACGTTCCCGACTGTGTGTTGATGTTTTTCGACCGCGTGCTCGTCTTCGACCATCTGCGCCACCAGATCCACATTGTGGCGTCGGCGGACGTTACGCGGGAAGCGCCGAAGGCAGCCTATGCGCGCGCCATAAAAGATATCGCGCGCATCGAACGAAGACTGGCGTCGGGATGGAAGCCAGCGCATTGGCGTAAGAGCGTCGCGAAATCGAAGCTGAAGCCGCTGGCGCGCACTCCGAAGCCGAAGTTTCTGGAGAGCGTCCGCCGCGCGAAAGAATACATTGCCGCCGGAGATATTTTTCAGGTCGTGCTTTCGCAGCGTTGGGATTTCGAGCCGGGCGTCGCTCCGCTCGATCTTTATCGCGCGTTGCGCACGGTGAATCCATCGCCTTACATGTATTTTCTGCGCATCGGCGCGGGCGCTGGCACTCGTGCTGACGGCAAGAAAGCAAATCCGGGTATGCACGTTATTGGCTCGTCTCCCGAAATGCTGGTGCGCGCTTCGGCCGGAGGACGCAAACTCGAATATCGTCCGATTGCCGGGACGCATCCGCGCGGGCGCGACGAGGCGGCCGACGCTGCGCTCGAAAAGAAAATGCTGGCAGACGAGAAGGAACGCGCCGAGCACGTGATGCTGGTCGACCTCGGCCGCAACGACCTCGGCCGCGTCAGCGAATACGGTTCTGTCAAAGTCCGCAACCTGATGTATGTCGAGCGCTACTCGCACGTCATGCATCTCGTATCGTCGCTTGAGGGCCGATTGCGTCCCGAACTGAGCGCTATGGACGCCTTCGCCGCCTGCTTCCCTGCCGGAACGCTCAGCGGAGCGCCGAAGGTTCGCGCCATGCAGATCATCGAAGAACTGGAGCCGACGCGGCGGGGCGTTTATGGCGGCGCCGTTCTCTACGCCGATTTCGCCGGCAATCTCGATTCCTGCATCGCAATTCGAACCATGGTGATGAAAGGCAAGAAGGCGACCCTGCAGGCGGGCGCGGGAATTGTCGCCGACTCCAATCCGCAGAGCGAATTTGAAGAGACGGAAAATAAGGCCCGCGCCGTGCTGCGCGCGGTAGAGATGGCCCGAGGCCTGGAGTAGAGGCCAGAGTAGGGATCGGAGTAGGGTCCGAAGGCTCCTCCCTCACGATGCTTCGAAACCGCAATCTCACATTTGCGGCGTAGGGATTTTCCTGATGGCCGATCTTTGCAACCCCCAGCACTGAACTCGCACCGAATCAACGCCTCGCCAAGTGCGAGCCTCGATCTTCCCTGTGGCCGGCCAACAGTCTGCGAAAAAACAAGTTCGCGAACCTCGAGTGCTCGGACGGCGGAGGCTTATTAATCGGGGAGGGTAGTATGAATTCCGCAGAAACCACGGCAGCAGCCGCGAAGCGCGGCGCATACCATTCTAATATTTCTGTAGAGCCTAAATTCGGCTCGAATAAACTGGCGATAACGTTGGCGGTGGCTGTGCTGTTAGCAGGGCTCATGGCAGCGCGACCCGCGTCGGGGCAAACCATAACGGACCTCTACGATCCGCCGGAAAACGGCGATCCCTATGGCACGGGCTCGCTGGCCAACCTTGTCGCCGATGGCTCGCGCAACTTCTATGGCACCACCAACAATGGTGGCATCGACGAAGGATCCGTATTTGAAATATCGCCGAATGGCAGCGGCGGATGGATCGGAACCACACTCTATAGTTTCACTGGCGGAGCGGACGGCGGCGGGCCCGGCTATGGCGCATTGATCTTCGACCATTCCGGAAATCTTTATGGCACGACGATGGCAGGAGGCGCGAACGGGTACGGGACGGTGTTCGAACTTACGCCAACGGGATCGGGCTGGACAGAGACCGTTCTATATAGCTTTGCGGGTGGCACATATGATGCCACGCCCATCAACGGTCTTATCATGGATTCGTCGGGCAACCTATACGGCACAACCTACCCGCGCACCGGAACGGGCGCGGTTTTCGAGCTTAGCCTCTCTGGCGGCGTTTGGACCGAGCAACTGCTCTACGCGTATCCCCAGGGCAATGACGCCGGCTTGACAATGGATTTCGCCGGTAACATCTATGGCATCGGTTCTGTCGGCGATCATCCTACTGTCTACGAACTCTCACAAAATCTGCAAGGGGAGTGGGAGGCGGCGACGCTCTACACCTTCCCTGCATTTAAACCGGGGACGGGTCCAGAGAGTACGCTCGCGCTCGACAAGGAAGGAAACATCTACGGCACAACTGTTGGCACCGGCAAACTGAAAAGCTTCGGCACCGTATTCGAGCTGCGGCCTCCCCTTACCCGAACCAAGGGAGCCGAGTGGAGAAAGAAAGTTCTCTACGCTTTCAAGGGAGAAGCCAATGGAGATGGAGCGAATCCGTTCGCCGGCGTAACGCTGGATAAGGACGGCGACGTTTTCGGCACCACGCTCGCGGGAGGCATGTACAGCTATGGGACCGTATATGAGCTGTTCAACTTCGAAGACGGCTCCTACGGAGAAGCGATTCTCGCCAGCGTTGCCGATGCGGGTGGAATCAATCCCTATGGCGGCGTAATTCTTGACAGCGCCGGGAATGTATACGGCACGACGGCATATGGCGGATCGTACGACCTTGGCATTGTGTACGAGGTCACTAACAACTAGCAGGTGAGTGCAAAGTAACTCAGCGAGCCTCACCCCGATGCCGTGTATTCCGACGTCGCGATGGGGCTGCGAGCAAGTCCTCCGACTTCGCAGTAACTCCACCAGTGACTCCGCTCCTGACAAATCAACACGCAACTTTCACAAAACTTTACCTGCGCATGCTCCTTGATCCACAACATCGAGGTTGATTGTGTGTTCGATTCATCAAGCATCTCGAAAAAGTATTCTTTAGAATGAGGCCCGAGATGCGCGATCAACTCTAAATTTTCATTACGTTGAGTCTGGAGTAAGTCCTCAATGTCGTGGACCGTCCAAAGGAGCTCAATCATGAGCAGGTTCAGGTCACTGGCTTCGCTATCGATTCCGGATTGCATGATTACAACTTCTAAAGCCTGCCTTGGAACGGCCCTTCTGCTCGCGTTAGCTGGCTGCACGTCAATCAAGGTCCACATGGGAATGAAGGTTTACCTGGCCAAGATTCCGGTGGCTTCCATCGCGGTCAGTACGGCGAATGGCCCGGGGATCGCGCCCGGAGAGAAGTCACCTCTTGTGGTCGCGGTTACCCAAACCAATGGCAAGACGTTGCAAACCGAAGGGGCGGGCAAGGGGAAAGTAATGTGGAAAGACCTCAAGGTCACGGCCACAGTCGCGACCGTGAACCAGAAAGGCGTTCTCACTCTTCCCAAGGATCCGAGAATCAGCGACGGTAAGTTAGTGCATGTATCCGTTGCGGTGCCGAGCCATGCCGACATTCACAGCGCGGAACTCGACATTCCCGTGCGCTATAACTACGCCTTCGTTTCGAATTACTCCGGGAGCGCAGGCTCCAGTGGCATGAACGGCAGCGATGGAATGAACGGCGCGAGCGGTAGCAGCGGCTCGATGGATCCGAATAATCCATCCCCCGGCGGAAATGGCGGAAACGGAACCGATGGGTCGAACGGCGAGGATGGAGGCCCGGGCGGAAACGCGCCACCGGTGCAGGTTCGTATCGCGCTCAGAGCTGGCAACCATCCTCTGCTACAGGTAGGGGTGTCCGCGCTGGGCAAAGATAAGCTCTACCTCGTCGATCCGCAGGGCGGTTCGCTGACGATAAAGGCTGATGGCGGCCCGGGCGGGTCTGGCGGCCGAGGTGGGCGCGGCGGCAGTGGCGGCTCAGGAGGGATGGGAACGCCGAGCGGAAGCAGCGGCAGCAGCGGCTCCGACGGACGCAGCGGCTTCGATGGTCCGCCTGGAAAAGGCGGAAGCATTACTGTGACCTACGATCCGCAAGCCAAGCCGTACATGACGGCGATACGACTCTCGAATAAAGGCGGCCCGGCACCGGTGTTCCAGGAAGAGCCAGTCGCGCCGCTGTGGTGACGGCGAGATTGTTGCCGCTTGCCGGGAGCTGATCAGAGCGCAGCGTTCGCCATCCGCTAGGTTCGCCGACCGAGTCCTGTCTCTACCTCTTTTTGACAATGCATTCCCGCGCCTGTATTGGTTATTCTGGCGCTGAGCCGAAGCAACCGCTTACAACACCTTCCGATCGGTCAGGACTCCTCGCGTTATGTGGAAACGAATCGCGGATTTGTGCCGCTCCGATTTTGCGGCTGTGGTTTTTGCCACAGCGAGTGTTTTTCTGTTGCACGTCGCGACCAATGGCCAGTATGGATTTCACCGGGACGAACTCCAGACCCTCGACGACGCCCGCCACCTTGACTGGGGGTTTGTAGCGTATCCGCCAATAACACCTCTCATTGGCCGCTTAGAGTTGATCCTCTTCGGGACCTCGCTCGTCGGCTTTCGAGTCTTCTCCGCGATGGCCGTGAGCCTGGTCATGCTATTGACAGGATTGATGGCGAAAGAACTCGGCGGAAAGCGGCACGTTCAACTGCTGGCGGCCGTAGCCGCGGCGATCGCTCCCGTCTCGCTTGTCCAGGGTGCGGTATTTCAATATGTGTCGTTCGATTATCTGTGGGGCGTCGCCGTTACGTATCTTCTTGTCCGCTTGTTGAAGTCGGACGATCCGCGATGGTGGGTGCCGATTGGCGCCGTCCTCGGGATCGGAATGGAAACGCGCTACACGATGGGCTTTCTCGCTCTGGGTCTCGCGGCAGCGGTGGTCCTTACGCCGGCACGCCGTTTCCTCCGCAGCCGTTGGCTCTGGATTGGCGTTTTCATTTCAATCCTTCTTTTTCTACCGAACCTTATATGGCAGGCGCGCCATCACTTCATCGCACTAGATTTCCTGTCCTATCTTCACGCCCGCGACTTGCGGCAGGGTCGATATCGGGGATTCTATCGGGAGCAACTGTTGGTTTGTGTGAACGTTGCTACGATTCCCTTGATTCTTCGCGGCGCGTGGTTTTATTTCGTGCGCGAGGAGGGTCGGCGCTATCGCCTGCTAGGCTGGACGTTCGTTATTACGTTCGCGCTGTTCGCAGTGGCGGGAGCGCGTGCCTATTACACTGCGCCACTCTATCCGATGTTGATTGCGGGAGGCTGCGTCCTCTTTGGAAACCTCGTCGGCAGCCTGCGTCCAACGTGGGCGCGACTTGCTTACGGCGCGCAGTGGACGGCGATTGTTGTCCTGGGGGTGATCTTTGCGCTCCTCCTGTTGCCGGTGGCTCCCATCGGCTCGCATCTCTGGCAAATCACCAGCAAACTACACGATCAATTTCGTGAAGAGATTGGATGGCCGGACCTGGCCGCTTCCGTCGCCACGGTGTATCGGTCATTGTCTGCTAACGAGCGCGAGCATGCAGGAATTCTCACCGGGAATTACGGAGAAGGTGGCGCTCTGAATCTTTACGGTCCTGGGCTAGGCTTGCCCCACGCGATGAGCCTGACCAATTCTTTTTGGTATCGCGGATACGATCCGCGGCTTCCGCAAACCGTGATCCTCACTGGCTTCGATCTCGACGAGGCGAGCAAGCTGTTTGAGAGCTGCGTTGTCGCTGGAAAGAACACGAATCCGTTTGGCGTGGAAAACGAGGAATCGCGAGACCATCCGGACATTCTGCTTTGCCGAAACCTCCGCATGTCATGGCCGGTCTACTGGGAGAGCTCTCGGCGCTTTGGATAGCTGGCCTATTCTGGCGCGCCACTGCCCTGCTTGACAGTCCCGATGAGGCACTTGAGAATGAGGCCGTGCCACAGCCGTCGCAGTCGTCGTCACAATCAACGATAAGTGCAAAGCTCGCGGAGATCGTTTTGCCCGACTCTGCCGGACGGCTGGTGCGCCTTGGCTCGCTCTGGGCCGACCGCCCAGCTGTGATTGTGTTCCTGCGCCACTACGGATGAATATTCTGCCGCGAGCACGTCGCGCAGTTGCGCGGCCACGAAGAGGCGTTCCGAGACAAAGGTGCGGGGCTGGCTGCCATTGGTCTCGGCGACGCTTACTACGCTCAGATTTTTCGCGAGGAGACTGGAATCGGCTTCCCACTTCTGGTCGACGCCGAGCGGCAGGCTTATCGCGCCGTCGGCCTGCTGCAGGGCTCGCTCTTGCATCTTCTGCGCCGCGACAATTCCCAGGCGCGGAAAAGGGCCGCGGCTGCTGGACACCGGCAACACAAGCTGGGCAAGAATCCGTTTCAGCTCGGAGGCAGCTTTGTTTTCGCTCCCGGCAATATTGACTTGTACCGGCACGTCAGCCAGACCTTTGGCGACAACGCTGCGGTTAGCGACCTGCTGACGGCGATTCCGTGAAGGAGGCGAGTTCCTCGGCCTCGAGCTTTGCCGGTCTTGTCAAGATGGACTAAGGCGAGCCGTCCTCAGAACTCACATTCAACAACTCGCTGCAAAAGTCTAAGAAGCGTCTCGCGCTCCTCGGAGGTCATTTGCTGCCGGACCCTCTCATCGGCGGCCACCCGAGCTTGGATTAGCCGTTCCCGGTACTTCCTTCCCTTGGCCGTCAGCTGGACCAGGATCGCTCTGCCCGATTTTGCCTTATGCTCCGACACGAGTCCTTCCTTGACCAGTGACTTGATCGCCCGGTGCACGACGGTCCGGTCGAGACCGAGGAGCGTGGCGATCTGATTCGCATTCAGCGCCACTCCGCCACGCAATGTCGACAGGATAAAGGCGCGTGTTGCCGAGCACTGGGTTTTTTGCTCCAGTCTTTTTCCCGCCGAGAAATATGCTGCTGCGATATGCGCGAGTACCGAGTCTTTCAGAATACTGTCGGGGATCTCTTTCCTTGGGATGATGTTCATAGAACGGTCACCGTTTCGTGGAGAGGCCTTCGCCACTGCGGGAGATCATTGTAGGCGCGCGACTTCTTTCCGATCGCAATCACCATCACAATCTCGTGGTGCCGGCCGGATAATCCCAGATATTGGGAGAGCCTGCGGCCATCAAAGCCTTCCATCGGGCAAGTGTTCATTCCCATCGCCTCGACGGCGATCATCAGATTCTCGCAAGCCAACGATGTACTCTTCGTTGCCCACTTGAACAAATCCTGGCGGGAGAGGGGCGGCATCCCGACGACCATCCGCAGATGTAGCAGCTGGAAAAGGGCCCGTTTGATCGCAGCAAACATTCCGAATGGCCCCGGCATGAACAGGATCCGGCCGATCTTTGCCTTCAGTTCGTAGTCGCGAATTTTTTCTTCGGTAAAGTTGCTCCTGCGCATCCACTGCAACTGGCCTTGCGCCGTGGCCGACAGCGATTCGAGGTCGGCGACGGCCACGATCAATGCGGACGCGGTTTCCGCGGGCTTCTGTCCGAGGCACAGTTTCGCTACCGCGACCTTCTCTGCCGCGGACTGCACCCAATAGAACTTGTAAGGCTGGCTGTTGAAGCTTGAGGGGGCATGGCGGGCGGCATTGAGAATTTTCTCGCGTAGCGCTTCGGAAATTTCGACGGGCTCAAAGATCTTAACCGCTCGCCTTTGGAAAATCGCATCCAGAGTCTCGTTCATGGCTCTCACCTCTATGTTGCCATTACAACATATCGATGTTGCAACTGCAACATACAAAAAATAATAGGCAGCCGCAGGCTATCTATCGAGTGGCGGCTAATCGCGATAGGACTCGTTGACCTTGGCGGAGGGGTTGAGTGTAAATCGCCTGTTAGCAACAGTTACCAATTGCCCAACTCCTAGTTTTGACAGTTACGGAGGCAGCGCGATGCTTATAGACTGCACTCGCTTCTAAAATGGGCATCTGGGTGATCCCAAAATGAAAACGATAAAAAGAATCTCTTTCGGGTTGGCCGCTGTCAGCGCGACGCTCTTCCTTGTCGCGTGCTCATCGAAGAACGATGCGATATCCAACGCTGAGAAAGCGGAAAGCGGACGGCCCAGCATCCAAGAGACCAAAGCTATCGCACAAGATGGCTTCATCTACGGTCTGCCCATCGTGATGTACTACACGTCGACTTATGAATTGTTTGTCGACGCAACCTCGTCGCAGTACAAGGCTCCTATCGGCAAGCTGACGAATGAAGCGCGAGTCTTCACTTACAAGGACACTGCGGTCATCACTCCGAACAGTGACACACCGTATTCGTTGATGGAGGTAGACTTGCGTGCCGAACCGACAGTGATCTCGGTTCCGGCCGTCCCCAAGCCGCGCTACTACTCCGTCATGTTGACCGATGCAAATACCTTCAACTACGGGTACATGGGCAGCCGGGCCACTGGCAACGGGCCAGGTGACTACATGGTTGTCGGCCCGGACTGGAAAGGTGAGACGCCCGCACACATTAAGCAGGTCTTCCATTCGACCACACCATTCTCCGTGGTGGCTTTTCGCACCCAACTCTTCAATGCGGCGGACATGCCGAACGTAGTAAAAGTTCAGGCTGGCTACAAGGTGCAGCCACTCTCCACGTATCTCAAGCAACCCGCGCCTCCCGCACCTCCGACCATCAACTACATGAAGGCCAATGCGGAGATCGCAAGATCGAACTTCCTCGAGTTGCTCGATTTTGCGCTGCAGTATATTCCGCCTAGCCCGGAAGAGGCCGGGATTCGCGCTAGGCTTGCGAGTATCGGCATCGGTCCCGGCAAAACATTTGAAATGAAGGATCTCTCCCTCGAGCACAAGGCTGCGGTTCTGCTCGGGATGAAGTCTGGAGACGATCAGATCGACAAATACATCGCCGGCGGGGGAAAGGTCATCAACGGCTGGAATATTGGCTCGTTCTTCGGCGACCGCGCCTTCTACAACGGAGACTGGCTCAAGCGGGCGGCGGCGGCGAAGGGGGGAATTTTTGGCAATAGCGCCATTGAGGCAATGTATCCGTTAACGCGGGTAACCGCCAAGGGAGAGACACTCGATGGCAGCAAACAGAACTACACGCTGACTTTCGCCAAGGGCCAGTTCCCGCCCGTGAACGCTTTTTGGTCGGTGACCATGTACGACGGCAAGACCCAATTCCTGATTAACAATCCGATAAACCGCTATCTCATCAACTCCCCGATGCTGCCGGAAATGAAGATGAACCCCGATCGCTCCCTGACGCTCTACATCCAGAAGGACTCGCCCGGCAAGGCAAAGGAATCCAACTGGCTGCCAGCGCCCGACGGTCCCATCTATCTAGTACTGCGACTGTACTGGCCGAAGGAAACGCCGCCGTCAATTCTTCCTGCGGGCGAGGGCACATGGCAGCCGCCGGGTGTGATAAAGGTGCAGTAGTCGGGCGGTTCACCGGGTCCGATGCTATGCGTTGGTTGGCGTAATCCCGATTACAGTCATTGACGGCTAAGCATGATCAGCTCCGCAGAAAATTTGCCACCAGCTTCTTTCCTTCGTCTGTCAGCACGCTTTCGGGATGAAACTGCACGCCTTCGACTGGGAATTTCTTGTGACGCAGGCCCATGATTACGCGGGTTCCATCTTTGTCCGTGGTCCAGGCGCTGACTTCGAGATCGCTGGGCAGGCCGTCTTCGGCTACGATCAGGGAGTGATAGCGGGTTGCGGTCATCGGCGTGGAGAGGCCGCGGAAGATGGTCTTGCCGTCGTGCTCAACCTGGCTCGTCTTGCCGTGCATGAGATTTTTTGCGCGGACCACTTTCCCTCCAAAGGCCGCGCCAATTGCCTGATGCCCTAGGCAGACTCCGAGCAGTGGAACCTGGTATGCAGACCGGCCCGCAAAATGGCGGATGACATCGATGCTGATGCCGGCGTCCTGCGGCGTGCATGGTCCGGGAGAAACGATGATGCGCTCGGGGTGCATCGCTTCAATCTCGTCGACAGTTACTTCGTCATTGCGACGGACCTCGACCTTCAGGCCCAGTTCACCGACGTACTGGACCAGGTTGTAAGTGAACGAATCGTAGTTGTCGAGGACGAAGACCACGGATTTATTGTAGCGCTGGAGGCAGGTTTCAGAGTTTCAGAGGTTCCACTTTAAAGGCTCGCTCTTTCCTTGAAACATTGAAACCCTGAAACTTTGAAACCTTGCCCCTGCTTGACAGTCCGGCATTCAATTGCCATGCTTACAGGCGGTTCAAACGGGCTCTTTGAAACATTGAAACTCTGAAACCTTACTTTTTGGAGCTAGTCGATGGCTGACACGCAGCGCGACCAGGACAGTGACAAGCGGGCCACGCGGCGCTTTGCGCTTCGCCTGCCGGTGAGCGTTCGATATGGAGAAGACCACGAGGAGCACGTGGCGCAGACACGCGACGTGAGCGCGCGGGGGATCTGCTTCTACGTCGATTCCGCGATTCAGGCCGGATCCGCCATTGACTTCACACTGACCCTACCGCCCGAGATCACGCTGACGGAAAGCATACGCGTGCGCTGCAAGGGCCGCGTCATGCGAGTCGAAGGGGGAGAGCCGGCCGGCAAACTGGCTGTTGCCGCGGTCATCGATGAGTATGAGTTTCTGGCCGACTCGTGATCCCGGGAGTCCTCGCCTTCGCCTCGGCGGGCAGGATGTTTCGCATATCGGCCGAAGGCTTCCGAAAAAACTCCTACTGCCGACAAGGATGCCGGCGCTACTTTTTCGCAATTCGCGAGAACTCGTGTAACTTTCTTCCGGTAAGCCGCGAGTGGTATGTTTGAGTTACACTCGAGCGCTGCTGTGAAGAACTCCCTACTGTTTTTTGTGTTTCGCGAACTACCGTCTCGCAGCCGCTTGTGCGCGCTGGGAGCGCTTGTCCTGGCCGCGTTTCCGCTTTACGCGCAGGCTCCGAGTAATCCGGATTCGAAGGCGGCCGTCAACAAAACTACTTCCAGCAAGATTGCGGCGATCAAGAGCTTCCGCATCGTGCAGGAAAAAGACGGACAGGCGGTTGAGATTTTATCGACGGGACCGCTGATTCCGGCTATCCAGGCGATCAGCAATCCGGACCGGGTTGTCATCGATCTGCCGAACGCGCGCCTCGATACGCCACAGAAAAAAATCAGCGTGCAGGCCGATCAGATAGGGTCGCTGCGGGCCGATCAGTTTCAGCAGAATCCGCCGATCGCTCGCGTGGTCGTCGATCTTCTCGCGCCGCGAGCGTACACATGGGATGCCGCAGGCAATCGCCTGGTGGTGCATCTTGGCAGGGCTTCTGGAGAGGCAAGAAATTCGCCGTTTGAGCCGCCGTCAGTTCCGAGTCTTACGCCGTCGCCGCCGCCGGTGGTCGCCTCTGTGCACACGGCAAGCCCGGTCGCACTCACGGGAAAGGATGCGGGCTCTGGCTCTACAATCACCGCCGGACCCGACACTGCGGTGGTCAACCTGACGACCGGCGGCGAGGTCCACGTTTGCCCGGGGACGACGGTCTCTTTGACTCCGTCGCAAAATCGCCACAACGTAATGCTCAGCATGAACACGGGCGCACTCGAGGCGCACTTCCCTCTCGACGCATCTTCCGATTCCGTGATGACTCCGGATTTCCGCATCCTGCTGGTCGGTCCGGGAGAATTTCATTACGCGATCAGCGCCGACAATCAGGGCAACACGTGTGTGCGTGCGTTGCCCGGCAACACGGCGGCGGCAATTGTCAGCGAGTTAATCGGCGACCGCACTTATCAGGTGAAGGCCACCGATCAACTCATGTTTCATTCCGGACAACTCGATCGTGTAGATATGGCGGTGCCGCTCGAGTGCGGATGCCCTCCTCCGCGCAACGCCACGCAGCGCGCGACCAACAATCTGCCTGTGGAGAGCGAAACCGCCGAATCGCCGAGTGTGACGCTGCCGCCGTTGAACACGAACCCGGAGCCGGCCGCGCAGACTCCGCACGCCGAGAGTGCGCCGTCAACCGGAATACCTGCGTCGACCGCTGCGCCAACGGCCGCTCCACTCGACGCATCTGTCGCTCCGAACGAACTTCATGTGCAAGTGGAGGCGCCTCTAGTGTTCCACGCGACCGGCCCGGCACCGCCGCCACTCGACGAGGTGCGCGCGCTGCCGCTCGATTCGCGTCCCGGAGCCGTGCCGGCATTGGCGTCTCCGCTGCCTCCGCCGGTGAACAAAAATTCGTCTACCGCAAACGGCGAAACCGCATCGGCCAATCCACCGCCGAAGCGCGGCTTCTTTAGAAAACTTGGCGGATTTTTTGCGGCGCTGTTTCGCTGACCGATCGAACAACTTAGATCGCCGCGACAGGCAAAGTTTTGCGCTCCGAGCGCATCTATTTCCCAACAAGGCATTCACGCCGCGTCTCAAATTGAATAACGATCGACCGCATGCAAGGAGAACGACCTGTGCGAAGAGTGTTGACTCTTGTTTTGTTAATGACGATGGCCAGCGCCGTTTGGGCGCAGATTCCAACCAAAGGCAATGTATTTTTCGGCTACTCTTACGACCGCACGCCTATCGTTTCGAACGACACTTCAAATCTGAATGGATGGGATGCCACGCTGGAAGGGAAATTTCTGCCCTGGATAGGCGTGGTGGTCGACGTTGATGGCCACTACGGCAGCCACACTTACGATTGCCCTGGCGTCGGATGTCCTATAACCGCCGATGTTGCCGAACACAATGTTTTGTTCGGCCCGAGAGTTTCGGTGCAGGTGCAGCGCTTCCGTCCCTTCGCCGAGTTTTTATTCGGAGTGGGCCACGTCAGCCGCAGCAACGGATTTTCCGACTCCAACACTTCATTCGTCGACGGGCTCGGTGGCGGCCTCGATTACAAAATCATCGGGCCGGTGGCGGTGCGTGGAGAACTTGATTGGATCAACACTCGTTTCTACGGCGAGGGCCAGAACGGCGTGCGCTTCTCGACTGGCGTCGCAGTGCACTTCTAGCGCGCCTTACGTTGGCTAAACAGGCTGAGATTGCGCCGCGGCCGGCGTTCCTTCCGCGCATTTTTCGAGAATCGCCGGCACTTCAAACAACGCGCGATTCGAATACTCGCCGGCCTTGCGCCGGAACTCGCCGAAGGTCGCGGGCTCGAGCAAACGCTGCACCGCGGGCGCAATTTTCTTGAAGCTCGGCACCACGATTCCGTAACCGTTCTCCGTTGCCCAATCGGCGTTGTAGCGCTCTTGCGGCAGCGTCTTCGCATTGCGCTCGACGATCACGGGCAAGTGAAACTGCAGCGCTTCGCTGATCGATCCCGGCCCGGGCTTGCCGATAAAAAAGTCGGCCAGCGCCATATAGTATTCGACATTCTTGGCGAATCCCACGATGAGCTTGGGCTTCGCCGTCTTCAATTCCTTAAGCTCGGCGGCGAGTTTCTCGTTGTGCCCGCAAATCAGAATCAACTGCACGCCGCTGTCATTAAGGTTGCGCGTGATGTCCACCATCACCTGCGAGCCGTGCCCTCCGAAGAGGACGATGCCAGTCGGGCAATCGTCTTCCAGTCCAAGCTTCCTTTTTTCCGTCACGCGATCGACGGTGCTCTTCTCGTAGAACTTCGGCTTCAGAATCATCCCGGAGGTGCGGAAGATGTGGCCCGCGGGAACGCCGATCGTCAAAGCTTGCTGCCGCGCACGTTCGGTCCCAGCAATGATGTATTCGGATTCGCGCTCGATCCAGAAGTGCGGCGGATAATCGGCCAGATCGGTGATGAGTGTGACAAAAGGTATTCGAATCGCGGACGTCTCTCCATCACGCTTTCCCGCGCTCTGCGACTGTAGGCTTGCGGCAATCTCGCGATTGAAATGCGGAATAACCGACAGCACCATGTCGGTTGGATGTTCAGTCCAGTAAGCTCGCAGTGCCCGCACGATCGGAGAATGGTAGACACGAATCGTCGTCTGCAAAACAAGCAGGAGCTGCGGAGTGAAGAGCGTCCAACCTTTGCGCAGGATCAGGTTGTAGGTGTCCTGAATGCGTATGCCGGTGGCGCGCCGAATGAGGTCGAGTGGGTCAAGTAATTCCTGAATGTCGAGGAGGCTCACGTCCCAGGGATCCGCTTGCGTGGAGAGCGTGGCCTTAAGGGCCTCTGCCGCGCTTTGATGTCCTCCGCCGGCGTGGTGGAAAACGATAGTTAGTTTGCGCAAGTTTTCGGTTGCCTCGTTTCCGGGCGACGATTTATTTTCCCACGAATTGTTTCTAGAATTATCGCGTCGACGAAGACGAGTTTAAGTTGCCACACCTTCGAATTCACCGTCTTCGAGCGATTCCGCCTGTTCGCCGAATTCCGCAGCTTCGATATCAGATGCGCCCTGCTCGCCCGCCGTGTGAGGATCGTCGGGCCGTTCGACATATTCGCGAATCCGTACTCCTTCTTCGTCCACGGTGATATAGGTGGGATGCGCGTCGATCCAGGCGCCGCAGTTGAAATATTCGATGCCATGCTCGGCGTCGGTCTTTTGCATGGCGGCGTGGGTGTGGCCGCAGAAGATGCGTGCCGCGTGATGATGACGGGCATAGGCGAGCGCGCCGTCGGCAACCTTGGGCGAGAGGCGCTGCCAGCTTGTGCCTAGTCGATCGAGGAAACGGGTCAGGGTTTTGTTTTTCGAATCCCACTTTTGGAGTTGCAGGTAGAGGAGCGTCCCGATCAGATAACTGACGTGAACATTGCTCACCACGAAGCCATCAAACTGGTGGCCGTGCACAGCGATGTGGCGCTTACCCTGATAATCCCATCGATATTCCTGGTACACGCGCACGCCGACCAGATGCGACATGATTTCGGCGAGGCCGTGGTCGTGATTGCCTTCGACCCACACCACTTCGACCTTGCGCTTGGGATTGGAGAGCTTACGAATGTAGCCTAGAAATTTCCAGTGCTCTTTTTTCAGGCGGCCGAAATTGAGGTCTGCGAAGATGTCGCCGAGCAAGATCAGGCGGCGATATTGATTGTCCTGCAGGACGTGCAAGGCTTCCCGAGCGCGGCTCATGTCCGCGCCGAGATGTAGATCCGAGAGGATCAGCGTGTCGTAAACAGGCGGCGCCACACTTTAATTGTCATTGCAGAGTGTTACATGATGATGAATTGGCTATTGTTTCGAGGTCGAGGGTAACTCGTCAGTAACCGCCTCCGTCGTCAATACCAATAATAGAGGAGCGCCTAGATGCCTCGTCGACGATGCGCGCGGCGTCGCACGCTCAGTGGGTTGGAGGAACGTATTCGGCGGGACGTGCAGCACCCTCACCAAAGAAAAACTGTTCCATCTGCTGCACGATCACTTCCTGATCCTGGGTGCGCGCCGGATTCAGGCGATATTCATTGAGCAGCATCTTGCAGTGCTCCATCCACTGGCCCCACGCCTGTTGCGAGACGTTGTCGTAGATCTTTTTTCCCAGATCATTGTCGAACGGAGGCTCGGGGAGACCGGGCAGCTCCTGTTTCAATTTTGCGCAGAATACCTTGTGTGCGGACATAGATTTCTTCTGAAATTATCGCACAGGTAAAGCGGATTCATCGGGCAGGCGAGGAGCATGGGCTGCGCTTGGCTGAAATTTTCGCGCAAGATCGTCTGCGAACCTGAGCACGCGTTTCACCAAAAACACTTTTGAGTGCGATATTTTCATTGACAAATTACATACTCATGGCAATATCTTGTGGTAGGACAGCTGCTCATACAAGTAGTTGAGTAGCCCGGGCATCAAGGTGCCCAGTCGAGAACCTTGGGAGAACAAATCGTTCAAACGGAGGAAACACTTCATGGCAACCAAGAAGAAAGCCGCCAAGAAAAAGAAACACTAGGCCAAAGGACACCGGTTAAGATTTCCCCCCAAGCCTCTCCAGAGAAGCACCTCTTGAGAGGCTTTTCCGTTGCGAGGAAATGAGCGCTGGCATCTTGCCGGCTGCAGTGCGCCGCTAGTAACCCCGCAGATTCACAAATCGTCGCATTCGCCAAATACGATTGATACGATCAAATCACGGTGGCCACTTCCAGCATCCCGCTTGCGTCTGGCGCGCATCCGTCACACCAGAACTCGCCTTCGATGCGGCGCGTTGCGGTCTGGCTTTTTCTGTCCTTCCAGTTTTTTTATCTGCTGACGTCGAGCGGCCGGGTGCGAACGCCCGACGAATACAACACCCTCTACACCACGGAAAGCCTTGTGCTGCGCGGCTCTACCGCGGTTCCGCAAGCGGTGCGGTTACACAATTTTTACGGGCGCTATGATCGGATGGGGCAACCACGAGCGGCGTATCCGCCGGGACAAGCTCTGTTGTGCGCGCCCTGGTACGCCCTTGGGCAATACTCGCTGGCGCGCCTGCCTGGCGTGCCGGCCGACGACACCGATCTCATCGTCGCGTTCTCTTCCTGCCTGAGCAGCGCAACTTTTTCTGCGCTGACCGTCGCGTTCTTTTTTCTGTTGCTCGGTGGGATTGGGATTCCTTTGCGCGCGGCTCTGTTCGCCGCGATGATCGTCGGCCTGGGAACACCGATCTTTGCTTATTCAGGATGGCTTTTCTCCGAGCCTTTAACGGCGGCGATTTTCATGGGAGTGGCGCTGCTTCTTTTCGGGCGCGGAAGACGAGCCATTACGTGGCGGGCTGCGTTCATCGCCGGATTGGTTCTCGGGCTCGCTACCATCGTGCGTCCGACCGACGTTCTAGCCATTCCTGTATTTGCGGCCGCGGTGCTGGTGCGCGACGGAAAGCCCGCGCTGCGATCCGCATTTCTCTTGTGCGCCGCATCAGGGATCGGAGTAGTGCTTTTACTTGCCCACAATGCGATCTTGTTCGGCGGCCCATTTCAGTTCGGATATCCGACGGCCGCCGAAGACGCCAAGCGGCTGAATAGCTTCGACACGCCGCTGTGGAAAGGCCTCTACGGATTTCTGTTATCACCCGGTAAATCGGCATTCATTTTTGCGCCGCCGGTGATCTTGGCTCTGGCTGGACTCCGGCGCCTCTGGAAACTGGAGCGCGGAGTGGCGGCCATCGCCATCGCGCTTCCCTTGGTCTATTTATTTTTCTTTGCGCGCTACACACAGTGGGAGGGCGGGTACTGCGTCGGGCCGCGGTATCTTGTGCCGTCAATCGCGCTGCTCTGTCTGGGATTAGGGCCGATGTTGGCCGAGGGTTCATCGAACACAAGAAGGCTCGCCATCTTCGCGCTCGCTCTGGGAGCCTTCGTCCAATGCGTCTCGCTCGCCACCAGCTTTATGGAGGATCAAGTTCCGCGCGGACACTACTACGATGGCAACTGGAACTATCGTCTCGACTACTCGCTGGGAGGACAGATTCAATTGTTTTGGAAATATCTAACTAGCGGTGAGCCAGCGCGACTTGGGCTCGGCTGGGATCGCTGGTTCGTCTTCCTCCACAAGGTTGGAGTCTCGACAGCGACGCTCGCCGTTCTGGGGTCGTGCATGGCTGCGGGCCTGGTGATCAGTTTATCCCGGCTGAAACGGCATTTGGTCGAGGTTCGCCGAAGTCGACGGCTAACGGCCTGAATACACTCGAGATAATCTACATACATACAATTCCGTACATATAAAATCATCTGCAAAGTGTTCCTTGTGGAACATTTGTATGTACAATCAGATCGGGGTCCGACCCTTGAAGAGCCAGATCAGGTCGATGATCAGGATGATCACCACCATCAGTTCGAGCACAAACGCGCGGCTCTGGTGGAACTGGTCGATCATGAAGCGGTAGAGCTCTTCAGCCGTATGAACCTTCTGGTTGACCAGGTCTTTGTAATCGGTGACGCCGATCTTCGAGGCGGCCACTTTATAGAGACGGGCGGAGAACATGTCGCTGAGAAACTTGATGGCGTTGTCGGCGCGCTCCGTCAGTTCGTCGACGTCGAGGAGGACGGTATGGAGGCGACTGGCGCGGCGGGCGGTGCGCCAACGGGCCCAGATGCCCGAGCCGTGGTCCATGAAATCGTAAACGCTGGCGAGCTCGCGGGTGAGCAGCTCGTCGTAGTGGCGGAACTCGAGAAGCTGCGAGTTGGCGTACTCGAGCAACTGAATGACGGTCTCTGCACCGGCCGTAGAGTCGTAGAGAAAAGCGCCATTCCAGCTGATCACGGCTAGATCGTTTGGATAGTAGGAGATCTTTGACTGCATGATCTCGGCTTGCTCGCCTTCGGAGAGCGGCATGCTTTCGCCGCGAACGATTTGGGCGATACGTCCTCCCTGGGCCGCTAGCAGCTCGGCCGCCGATGGATTGCCGGCGATGTCGCGAACATGGAAGACAAAGTAATCTTCGTGCAGCCAGCTGTCGTAGAGCTTGATCAGGGCGGGGCGGGCGCGTTCGATCTTTTGTTTAACAATCTTTTGGGCGAAGCTGGTGAAGTCTGTATCCCAGACCCAGCGGCCAGCTAGGCCGACCAGCGTATCCCAGTCGCCGGAGAATGGCAGCTCGAAGACTACGCTGAGGACGCCGTAATCGTAGTACTTGATCTGGACGTCTAGGCGCTCGCCGCTCTCGAGGATCAGCGGCTCGACCTGCTCGACCACGGGCGGACGCTGGAAGCGGACGTATCCGGGAGCGGGGTGCTTGAAGCTGGCCTCCTGGCGGCGGGCTCCAAAGATCTTGCGGAGGGAGTCGAGGTTGATCTCCTCGCAGACGTCGAACTGGATTAGGACGAGGACCGAGCCCTGCAACATTTTGTTATGTGCAGGGGCGGCGAGGGCCGAGTGCGCTGGGGTGGGCGCCACGAGGGTCTGATTCACGGTTTCCATAGGGTTCAACTTTCTGGTTTCAGGTCTCTATTAAAGGATGCGGCGTGTGGCGGTGCGACGTGGACCGAGGGCCGCTACGTGAACCTGCTATCTTGTCTACTGTCTATTGTCCCAGAAATGGGGCGGAATGGGCAGTCGTCTATTTATATCTTGTATTATCAACCGCTTACGATGGCTGATTGGGCGAGTTCTTGCCCAATTTCGAGATTATTCGACCCTTTCCAGGACCGTGCGCTGGCCGGCCAGATCGTCTTCTCTGTGTTCCATGATCAGTGTTTTTCGGTCGTCGGAGAGGGACCAGTGGTCGCGGAAGTGGAGCTCGCGCGCTCCGGCGTGCAGCCATGACTCGATGACCAGTTCGTTGCCTTGCCAGCGGGCTGATCCGCGAATTGGCTTGCCGTTTAGCGAGTTTTTATTCTGGTCGCCATTGATCCAGCATTTGAAGACCACGCGATCTTCGTTGCCGTCGGGCCTGGTGACTACGATCTCTTGATGTAGCTCGGTCTGGGAGTGGGCGATTTTCATGGTGAGGGATTTGGGTTGGGGACCTTGGAATTTGGACTTTTCTAGATTTGCCTTCCAGGCGCCGGTGAAATCTCTCATGGGGATTCTCTCTGTTGTGCTATCAGTTTGGCGCCCACCCTCGCGATAAAGCCGCGAAGGATGGGGCACCCTCTTGCTTGATTGTGTCCGCTAGATCAAACTGTATAATATGCTGTGGAATGAGTTCCACATATGCAAATAGTTCAAATCGTGCTGGATGAGAAGCTGCTACATGCCGCTGACCGGGCGGCTAAGCGGACTCGGCGAAACCGGTCCGCTCTGGTACGCGACGCGCTGCGGGAGCATCTCCGGCGGCTGGAATTGCTTGCCAGTGAAGAGCGTGATCGGCAGGGGTACTCGCGAAATCCGCAGGCTGGCGCGGATGCGCGGGGGTGGGAAGCGGAGGCGGTGTGGCCGGAAGAATAAGCCGAGGCCGGATATCCCGAGGAGAAGTTCGGCTCTACCAGTTTGCTCCGCCCGACAAGAAACGGCCAGTGCTCGTGCTGACCCGCAACAGCGCCATCGCGTATTTATCCACGGTCACGGTTGCGCCTGTCACCTCGACGATCCGCGGCGTGCCATCGGAGGTGGCGCTGAGTGAGGAGGACGGGATGAAGTCCCCGTGCGCGGTGAACCTGCACAATGCGGTTACGGTGGCGCAAGAGCGGTTGGGGAAACGTGTGGGCCAGCTTAGTTCCGCACGGATGAAGGAGGTGTGCGCCGCTCTGCGGTTCTCGCTTGGGTGTGATCCAGGCTAGGTTGTGGGGATGTGGAGTCTGTCCCCAGAGTTCCGTCCCGGGATTCAAGGCTTCATCATCTCAGCGCCCAGCTTGGCCAGAAAATCCAACAGGAACTCCCTCGCGGTGCCGATTACCTGCACTTTATCACGTGTTCTTGTTATCGCCGCTTGCCCATATCGAGAACCGGGTCGACGTCAACATCAAGTCAACAGAAGCGGACAGGAGTGTCCGCTCCACACGGTCATACCCGGTGCTATCGGTGTAGCGGCCGACTCATCGCACAAAACGCGATGGATGGGCACAGTCGGGGTTGATTGTGTCGGATGGATCAAAGGCCTTCGCTACTTCCATCATCTCGTTGTGCCTCTGCGCTGCTATCAGTTTGGCGGCCCACCCTTCGCGATGAAGCCGCGAAAGGATGGGGCACCCTCTGGGTTGATTGTGTCGGCGAGATCGAAAGCGCGGATCAGGACTACGTCAAAATCAAGGTCAACGGCAGCGGACAGGAGTGTCCGCTCCACACCGGCAGAGCATTGCTCATTTGCGTCTTCTGGCTAGGGTGAGTAGTAGGGCGGCTCCGGCGGCTATTCCGGCTGCGGCTAGGGCGGTGTGTTTCATGCTTTTGTCTATCGCCTCCTGATGCGGCCTTGCCCAGGCGTCTTCGGGGTAGTGTTGTGGGGCGGGGTCGAACATGGGGTAGCCTTCGGGGGTTTCGGTGGATTCGCGGAGAGCCATCTGGAGGATTTCGGCTAGGTGCAAGGCGTGGCGGTCGGTCTCCTGGGCGATCTGTTCGCGGCAGCTGAAGCCGTCGGCTACGATCAGCCAGTCGGTGGGGGCTTGGCGGACAGCGGGGAGGAGTTCTAGTTCTCCGATGGCTTTTGAGATGGCGTATTTATCTTTTTCGAAGCCGAAGGCTCCGGCCATGCCGCAGCATCCGGGGGCGGGAGCGGTGTAGTGGATACCCATGCGGTGGAGGATGGATTCTTCGGCGGTCATCTTCATGATGGCTTTGTGGTGGCAGTGGCCGTGGATTAGAGCCCGGCGCGAGAGTTTGGGAAGCGGGAAATTTTTGGCGCGCTGCTCCAGGAATTCGCTTAGCAGAAAGACTTGCTTTGAGAGGGCCTGGGCGCGTTCGTCTTTGGGGAAGAGGTTGGTGAGTTCGTCGCGGAAGACGCTGGCGCAGCTGGGTTCTAGGACTACGATGGGCGTGGCGGCTTCGATTTCGGGGAGGAGTTCGTCCATGATCTGGAGGAGGAGACGCTTGGCGCGGTCTAGCATTCCGACGTCGTAGAGAGGGCGTCCGCAGCAGAGGTGGGCGCGGGGGACGGTTACGGTGAATCCGGCGGCTTCGAGGACTTCTACGGCGGCTTTGGCGGTCGCGGGGAGGAAGTGGTTGGTGAAGGTGTCGGCCCAGAGGAGGACGGGATTTTCGGCGGGCTCGGCGTGCATCGTTGCGCCACGGGCGCTGTCGAGCTTCGCTCGACTGGACAGACGAGGGCGTCTGTCCCTACGTGATTCACGTTGCCCTTCTGATTCACGTGTCGCTTGCTTCTCCCACCACCTTTGGAACGTTTCCGGCGCTAGTGGGGGGATACGGCGCTGGGCTGGGATTTTAGCGGCTCGCTTGGCTAGGTTGCTTAGGCCGGGGAGTTGGGTGGTTAGATTTATTAAGCCTGGGACGTGAGCAGCGGCGCTTAGCCATAGTTCGAATTGCGAAAGGACTAACTCGTTTAGCGGACGGCTATTGGTTTCATAGTAGTGGGAGAGGAATTCGGCTTTGTAGGTGGCCACGTCTACGCCTACGGGACAATCGCTTTTGCAGCCTTTGCAGGATAGGCAGAGGTCTAGCGATTCTTTTACTTCTTCGCTTTGCCAGCCGTCTTTGATTACGTCGCGATTGGTCATCTCCCAGAGCAGATGAGCGCGGCCGCGGGTGGAGTGTTCTTCTTCTCTCGTGACGCGGTAGCTTGGGCACATGACTCCGCCGGAATCGCGGCGGCATTTGCCTACTCCTACGCAGCGGAGGGTGGCGGCGGCGAGGCTGCCGTGGTCGTCGGGAAATTTGAAATGGGTTTCGGGCTGCCAGGGATCGTAGTCGGCGCCGAGGCGGAGATTTTCATCGAGGCGGTAGGGATCGATAACTTTGCCGGGATTCATCTTCCAATCGGGATCCCAGAGGGATTTGAATTCGCGGAAGGCTTGCATTAATTCGGGGCCAAACATTTTCGGGAGAAGCTCGGCGCGGGATTGGCCGTCTCCGTGTTCGCCGGAGAGCGAGCCTCCGTAGCGGACTACGAGGTCGGCGGCCTCTTCCATGAACTGGCGGAATTTGCGGACGCCTTCGGCGGATTCGAGATCGAAGTCGATGCGGGTGTGAACGCATGCGTGGCCGAAGTGGCCGTAGAAAGATCCGCCATAGTGGAAGGCTTGCATCAGGGCGCGCAGGTCGCGGAGGTAGGCGCCTAGTTTTTCGGGCGCTACGGCGGAATCTTCGAAACCCTCCCAAAACACCGCTTGGCCGGGGACGTGCGAGGTTACGCCTAGGCTCGATTCGCGGACATCCCAGATGCGGCGCGCTAGGCGCGGGTCGGTGAAGAGTTGCATGTTGGGCGAGGTGGCGGAGCGGTCTAGGACTTCCATCAGGTGGCGCGCCTGGGCTTCCGCTTCGGCTATGTCGTTCGATCCGAACTCGACCATCAGCCAGCCTGCGCCTTCGGGGATCATGGCGAGGGCATCGAGGTTGACGCCTTTGCGGCGGGCGGCGTTGACCATGATGTCGTCGAAGCCTTCGAGGCCGATGGGGCGATGCTCCATAATCTGGGGGACGTGGTCGGCGCAGATGCAAATGTCGGGCCATCCGATGACGAGGAGCACGCGGGCTGGCGGACTCTCGACCAGGCGGCAGGTGGCTTCGAGAATGGTGACGCAGGTGCCTTCGGAGCCGACGAGCGCGCGGGCAACGTTGAAGCCGTTTTCGGGGAGCAGGTGGTTGAGGTTGTATCCGGAGACGCGGCGCGGGATGTTGGGAAACTGGCGGCGGACTTGGTCACCATAGCGATCGGCTAGGGACTTGAGGCCGGCGTAGATTTCGGCGCGGCGTCCGCCTTCGGCGAGGATGCGATTGAAATCTTCGGCGCTGGTTGCGCCGACGTGCATGCGGTGGCCGCTGTAGGTGAGGATTTCTAGGGCCTCGATGTTGTCGTCGGTCTTGCCAGCCATGATCGAGTGCACGCCGCAGGAGTTGTTGCCGATCATGCCTCCCAGGGTGCAGCGGTCGTGGGTGGCGGGATCGGGTGCGAAGGTCAGGTGATGCTTTTCGGCGGCGGCGCGGAGGGTGTCGAGGACGACTCCGGGCTGAACGCGGGCGATGCGGCGGGCAGGATCGATCTCGAGGATGCTCGCCATGTACTTTGAAAAATCGAGGATGACGGCGGCGTTGCAGCATTGGCCGGCTAGGGCGGTGCCGGCTCCGCGGGGTAGGAGCGGAGCGTGGTGGTCGCGGCAGATGGCGACGGTGGCGCGGACGTCTTCTTTGTCGCGGGGGATGACTACTCCGATGGGAACCTGGCGATAGTTGGAGCCGTCGGTGGCGTAGAGGGCGCGAGTGCTTTTGTCGAAGCGGATTTCTCCGCGAAGGTGACGGCGGAGGGCGGCTTCAAGGGCGGTGGGGTCTAGTTGCGCTGGCGGAGCTGTCGGCGGCATGGGGCACTCAACATCTTCGAGGATGCGGGCGTTGGATGCAAGTGCTGCTTTAACCGCGGAGGGCGCGGAGAACGCGGAGATTCTTGGGAAAACATAAGGTCCCTTCGGCTTCGCTCAGGGCAGGCCCTTCGACTGCCCCGCGCAAAGGCCAAAGCGACGGGGGCTTTGTGGTTAGGGTAGGGGTCCTTCGACTGCGCTGCGCCATTCGCTTCGCTCCCGGCGCGGCTTCGCTCAGGATGACAGAGTTTCGTACTGATGCGAAAAAAGATTAGCGCCAGGATCTTGTCAGGTAGTCGGCTAGCGATAGGGCTAGCAGAATGGCTAGGAAGAAGAAGCCGGAGAGGACTACTACTCCGGTGAGTTTTTCGCTGGCGCCTTTGACGTGCATGAAGAAGAGGACTACGAGCAAGGCTTTGATGGTGGCGATTAGGAGCGCAACAACGGGATTGAAGGGGCCTAAGTTGACGAAGGCGGCGCCGACGGTGGTTGCGGTCAGGACGAGTAGGATCGCGCCGATTAGTAAGTAGAATCCCTGCGAGTGTGTCGTGTGCTCTTCGTGTGCTTCGTGCGCTTGGTGTTCGGACATAAAGGAGTTCTCGGTTGTCAGTTGTCAGATATTAGTAAAAACGCTTGTCATGAGTGCCGGCTTATCAAGTAGAGCAATGGGAACAGATAGATCCAGATGATATCGACCAAGTGCCAATACAGACCGCCATTTTCTATGGGCGTGAAGTATGCGGGTGAGTAACGGCCTTTCCAGGCCAGGATCGCGAGGCCGGTGAAGAGTCCGCAGCCGATAATCATGTGTAGAGCGTGCATTCCGGTCATTACGAAATAAATAGAGAAAAAGAGTTCGGCTTCTTTGGAGTTGACCGGGATCTTCTGGCCGTTGTCGTCGAAGGTGTCGGTGAAGTTGAAGGTCGAACCGGGTACGTGGTGCTTTTCGAATTTCTCTCTATATTCGAAACCCTTGACTACAAGGAAGGTAAGGCCGAGAAGTACGGTGACGACGAGGTAGGAGACTAGCAGTTTTCGCTTGCCTGCTTCCGCCGCTTTGACGGCCAAGACTACGGTTACCGAACTGATGATGAGGACCGCGGTATTAAAGGCTCCGAGCTTGATGCTGAGCTGCTGGCTGCCGGCGGCGAAGGCGTTGAAGTGGGCTAGGCGGTAGATGAGATAGGCGCAGAACATGCCGCCGAAGAACATGATTTCCGTGACCAGGAAGAGCCACATGCCGAGCGAGGCGGCGTTCTTTTGTTGTTGCGCGTCGGCGAAGTGGTGGAGTAGCGCCGGGTTGTGCACATGTTCCAAGTGCTCGACGCTGAGGTTGGCTTGACCGTCGACGGCAGGACTATTTTGCAACGGGAGCCTCCAGTTCCTTAGGTTCGGGAATCTCGTCGTAGTTATAGGCTTCCCAGGTGACTACGGGAGTCTCGTCAAAGTTGAAGGTTGGCGGCGGGGAGGTGGTTTTCCATTCGAGGCCAGCGGCTCCCCAGGGATTGTCGCTGGCGATAGGGCCGTAGCGCAGCGACCAGAGGAGATAGATCATGGGCAGCAGATAACCGACGGCCAGGACGCTTGAGCCGGCGGTGGAGAGCACGTTGAGTACCTGGAACTCCGGCGGATACTGCCAGTAGCGGCGGGGCATGCCGACGTAGCCGAGAATAAATTGCGGGAAGAAGGTCAGGTTGAAGCCGACGAACACGAGGAGCGCCGAGAGCCTGGCCCAGCCTTCGGGGTATAGGCGGCCACTGATCTTGGGCCACCAGAAATGTATCCCTCCGAGGAAACCCATGAGGACGCCGCCGACCATGACGTAGTGGAAGTGGGCGACGACAAAGTAGGTGTCGGTGACGTGAACGTCGATTCCGAGGGTGGCCAGCATGAGGCCGGTCAATCCGCCGATGGTGAACAGGCCAATGAAGCCAAAGGCGTAAAGCATGGGGGTGGCGTAAGTGATTGAACCTTTGTAAAGCGTGGCCGTCCAGTTGAAAACTTTTACGGCCGAAGGCACGCCGATGAAGAAAGTGATGAAGGAGAAGATCATGGCGGCGTAGAGAGAAATTCCGGCCACGAACATGTGATGCGCCCAGACCAGGAAGCCGAGAACGGCAATGGCGACGCTCGACAGGGCGACAAACTTGTATCCGAAGACGCGCTTGCGCGCGAAGCAGGCAATGAGTTCGCTGATCACGCCCATCGAGGGCAGGATCATGATGTAGACAGCAGGGTGGGAGTAGAACCAGAAAAGATGCTGAAAGAGGAGCGGGTCTCCGCCGAGGCGGGGATCGAAGATGCCGAGGTGGAAGGCGCGTTCGACGGCCACGAGGACGATGGTGATGGCGACGACCGGCGTGCCGAGAATCATGATCAGGCTGGTGGCGTAGTTGGCCCAGATGAAGAGCGGCAGGCGGTCCCAGGTGAGGCCGGGGGCGCGCATGCGGTGAACGGTGACGATGAAATTGAGTCCGGTGAAAATGGAGGAGAATCCGGCGATAAAGACGGCTAGCCCAGCCTCGATGACGTTGGTGTTGCTGCCCACAGTGCTGTAGGGGGTGTAGAAGGTCCAGCCGGTATCGACGCCGCCATTGAGCATGCAGTGGAGGAAGAGCGTTCCGGCGATGATGTAGAGATACCAGCTCAGCAGGTTGATACGCGGGAAGGCAAGATCTTTAGCGCCGACCATCAGGGGCACGAGGAAATTACCGAGCGTGGCGGGCACGACGGGGATGAGAAAGAAGAACACCATGATCATGCCGTGCATGGTGAAAACTTTGTTGTAGGTATCGGCCTGGAGCAGGTCGCCCTCCGGCGTGAGAAGCTCGAGGCGGATGAGCATGGCGAAGAAGCCGCCGAGGAAAAAGAAGGCCGTCACCGAAAGCAGATAGAGCAGCGCGATGCGCTTGTGGTCAGTGGTCAAGAGCCACGACTTGAGGGTGTGGCCGTTATTGAGATAGTTCAGCTTTGGTGCTGGAGCCGGGATTATGGTCGTCGCTGCGTTACTCGCCATGACTATTGCACCTGCGTATTCTGTGGTTGTGCTGGGGAAGCGGCGGGCTGGTTCTGCAGTCCGGCGGTCCCTGTGGGTGCCTGGGCCAACGATTTCACGTAGGCCACCAGCGCATTCAATTGTTCGTCGCTGACGATGCCCTGGAAAGCGGGCATGACGGGCTTATATCCTTTTACGATTTTTGCGGTTGGGTCGAGGATCGATTCTCGGACATAGTTATCGTCGGCGGTAACGGTGCGTCCATCTTCGAGGACTACGGGGCTGTTGTAAACACCTTGCAGATCGGGGCCGCGGCCCTGAGCATCGGCACGATGGCAGGTGGAACATCCGAAGGCGGCGAATAGCAGTTTACCCGTTTCCTGCAAAGGGGCCGAGGCTCCTCCTGCCGCCCACTGCGCGTAATCCTGCGGATCCATTACTACGATGTCGCCGCCCATGCCGGAGTGCATGGTTCCGCAATATTCGGCACAGAATAGATGATAACGGCCGGGCTTGGTCGCTTTAAACCAGAGCGTAGTGTAGCGGCCGGGCAGGACATCCTGCTTGAGGCGGAAGGCGGGAATGAAGAAGCTGTGAATAACATCCTGCGAGGTCATGATGAGCTTGACGTCCTGGCCGGTGGGGACGTGGAGTTCGTTGATCTCGCGCTGGCCTTCCATGTGCTCGATCTTCCACATCCACTGCTTAGCGACGACGTAGACTTCGGTGGAGTCGGCGGGAGGCGTGCGCTCCTTGAAAAAGATGACGGCTCCCCAGACGAAGAAAGTCAGCATGACGAAGAAGGGGATGATCGACCAGCTGAGTTCAAGAATGGTTGAGCCCTCGATCTGGACCGCTTCGCGGCCCGGTTGCCGACGATATTTGATCGCGAGCACGGTCACGGCAAGAAAGATGAGCGCCGTCATGACGCAGGAGACGAACAGCACGTAGATGTAGACGGCATCCACCTGGCCTGCCATGGTCGAGGCCGAATCGGGCCACAATGGTAAATATTTCGACATAATTACGTGACTCTTTACGTGACTCTTCTTAAACCGTCGTGACCTGGCCGCCCGCCGGAAATATGAGCGGAAGCCAGAGCCGATCGGCGGTCGTTGCGAAACATGACGAACATAAAGATTCCCAGAATCAGGATCGTCACCACACCGGCCAGCTTCAAGATATTACTGATGACGGCGCCGTATTTTCCAGTCCGCGGATCGTAGTGGTAGCAGTAGAGCAGCACCTGATCGCCGAGGTTGCCGATTTTGTTTTGCGAGGCTTGCACCAGGCCGAGGCGCAAATCTTTTGGAGAAAACTCGACGCCGTAGAAGTATCCCGAAACGTGGTGATCGGGCGTAAGCATGACGATGGCGGCGGCGTGCGCGTACTGCTCGGTCTTCGGATCGAATTGGTATTGGTAGCCGACGGCGCGGGTGAGCGCGTTGATCTGGTCGGCTTGTCCGGTGAGGAAGTGCCAGCCCTGATCGGTATTGGGGCGGCCATAGCGCTTCATGATGTCGCGCTTCTTAGCGGCGGCCATCTCCGGAGTTTCGCTGGGATCGAAGCTGACGGTGACTACGTCGAAATCCTGGCCGAGGTTGAAAGTGAGCGCTTTCATGGAGCCAACCAAACCCTGCAGGATTTCGCTGCAGAGCATGGGGCACTGGTAATAGCCGAGATTCAGAATGACGGGGCGCCCGTGGCCGAAATAATCGGCAAGGGTGACGGCGCGGCCGGTTTCGTCGCGGAATCGGAGGTCGACGGGGACTTCGGCGTTGAGGTGCTGGTCGATGCCGACGAACTGGAGCCCCGGCGGACGCTGATTGGCGGGAGGAGTCATAATGCCTCCCGACATGGGGCCGCGGATCTGCGCATGGAGATGGGCGGGCGCGAGAGTAAGCAGCAACCCCAGCAAAGCTACGACCGCAATCGAGTTGAAGAACCTGCTTTTACTACGCACTGCGTTTTCCTTTTCCGGCGATCTTTTTTCTGCGATCCGGCCGGAGCGATTGTTCTGCATCAGTTGAAGAAACGAAACGCTACCGCGGCGCTTCCACGCCTTGTTTCTCCGGTTCCTTGCCGGCGGGAGTCGTGATTCCTCCGGCTTTGGCTGGAGGAACGGTCGGCAACCCGCGCTGGGCAATCAGATCCATAGCGCGATCAATCGGGATGTGCGCAACTCCGGCCTTCTGGTCGACCCAGCCGTAAGTGTTGAGTTGTTCTTCCTGTTTGATCAGGTCTTTGCGCAGTTCGACGCCTTCGATTTCTTCGAGCATGGGAGCGCCGTTGTCTTTGAAAGTCTTTTCCATTTCCGCCGGCGTAACGACCCGCGATATTGCTCCTTTGGTGGTGGTCAGCGGGCTGGCAGTCGACATCTGCGAGCGCTCGTAGTTGTCGAGGAACGAATACATGCCGACGATGATGAAATAAATGACCACGCCGGTGACGGCGAGACCGATCATGAAGGCGACGATGCCGCGCGTGCTTAAGTCTTCATGTTCGAACCCGGTGTCGTCGGCCGGGAGTCCGTGCTTCGTGGTTTCGTCGCTCATATCTTCATACCCGTCGTTGGTCGTTCGTCGTCGGTCGTCCCATCGACCCTCAGTGCTCCCGTTCCAGCAGGCGCAGGGTTTGCGGCGCGTTCAGGGGGAGCAGGGGACGCGCTCGCAGGTTGTGAAAGAAGTAGGCCATCCACAGACCGCCCATCCCGGCGAGGATGGCGAAGAGTACCCAGCTGACGTGAACTTCGCGATGGAAGGCCGGTTCGATGTGCCAGTAGATATCGAGGATGCGCATGAGAATGAGCCAGGAAGCCAGCCAGACCAACGTTCCTGCCTTGCGCTTTAACTGGCGCGAGAGCAGGAGCGCGAAGGGGACGGCGAAATGGAAGATGACGAGAAAGAGGCCAACGAATTGCCATCCGCCATTGAGGCGCGCCTTGTACCAGGGAATTTCTTCGGGCAGGTTTCCGGCCCAGATGATGAGCCATTGTGAAAAATTGAAATAGGCCCAGACCATGACGAAGGCGAGGATCAGCTTGCCGTGGTCGTGGACTTCGGTGTCGGTGAGGTAGTCGGACATGGGCTTGCGCTTGGCCAGGATGGTTTCGATCAGCACGCAGAAGCAGAAGGCGGAGAGCGCTTCTCCGGCGACGAAGAGCAGGCCGTAGATGGTTGAGATCCAGCGCGCCTCCAGCGACATGACCCAGTCGATTACGGCGAAGGAGGTCGCGAAGGAGTAGACGACCATGCCGATTCCGCTGAGGGCGCGGAAGCGCAGCGTGCTTTGTCCGGCGATGGAGTCTTGCTCGGTCGACCAGTGGTTGAGGAAATAAGCCATGCCGAACCAGATGACGAAGTAGAGGATGGCGCGCATCAGGATGCCGTTGAAATTCAGGTAGCTGTGGACGATGTCGGCGATTTTGGGATCAGCTAGTGCGTCGGGGCGGGCCCAGAAATATATCTTCGGCAGATTCAGCAGAATGGGGATGAAGAGGACTGCCATCAACGGCAGCACCATCATGCCGGATTCGAGTTGGCGACGAATGACTATGCTCCACGAGCCGCCGACGAGGTGGTGAAGCATGAGGATAGCCATGCAGCCGAGAGAGAGGCCGAGCCAGAACATGAAGCCGGTCAGGTAGGCGGAGTAAAAGCTGGCGGGCGCGAGGAAGGCGCCGGCGATGGCGGCGATCGCTCCGATGACTCCGATGATGAGCGAGCGCTGCTGCATGAGTTGCGCGACGGGCGGAGCCATGAGATCGGACCGGTTAAGTTTGATTGCGGTCGTCATCATTTATTTCGGCTCCCCTTCAGCAGTGGCGGGCGTGGCAACTTCGGGCAGCGTGGCTCCGTTGCCGATGTCGCGGAATTGCGGCGGCGGCGATGGGACTTGCTGGCCGGCGGGAATATCGGCGGCGGTTGCATTCTGGCTCAACTGCAAGGCGCGAATGTAGGCGGCGATGCACCAGCGGTCGCGTGGTGTGACCTGACTGGCGTAGTCGGGCATGACGCCGTAGCCGTTGCTCATGACGTCAAAGAAGTGTCCGATCGGCGCATTGCGCAAACGCTCGATATGATAGGACGGCGGACGGCGGAAGCCGCGGGTGGGGATGAATCCTCCACCATCGCCGACGCGGCCGTGACAGGGGGTGCAGTTGATGTTGAAGCGCTCGCGGCCGCGATCGAGGACGTCTTTGGTTACGGCAAAGGGCAGGGCGTCGCCGGGGATGTCACCGTTTTTCCCGGTGTAAAAGTATCTGTCTTCGTGGAGGTCACCGCGGGCGACCGTGCCCTCGACCGGCATGCGGGCGGAGCGATCGTCGGCGAAGAAGTCGCTCTTCTCGAAGGGGCGGTAGTAGGGCTGTAAGTGCATGTCGAGGCGGCATCCGGCGGTGACAGCCAGGAGGGCCAGAAGAGCGGGCAGGACTTTTCGGAGATTGCGCGGGGAAGCCATTTAGCTTGGCACCTCCGCAATCATTCGGGGAGCTAGTCCATTGAGAAAAGCGCGCGTCGCATTGGCGTCATATTTTGGATCGGCCGATTCGACGACCAGGAAGAATTTGTTTTCCGTCGCCTTGGCGAACTCGGCCACGTTGAAGACTGGATGATACGGCATGGGCAATCCATTGAGGGCGATCATGCCGACGGCGGAGGAAATGCCTCCGAAGAGGATGGTCAGCTCGAAGGTCACGATGATGAACGATGGCCAGGAGAAATACGGGCGTCCGCCGATGTTGGTGGGATAGGTGATCACGGCTACCCAGTATTGCAGCGCGAAGGCGGAGATCCCTCCGGTGAGGGCGCCGAGAAGAACAACCAGGGCCACACGATTCTTATGGAAGCCGATGGCCTCGGCTAGACCCTCGATGGGGAACGGGCTGTAGGCGTCCATCTTCTTGTAGCCGGCCTCGTGCGTCTTGTGGGCGGCGTCGAGTAGCGCCTGCGCCGAATCGAACTCGGCCATCAGGCCGTAGGTTGGGTTCTCGGGGATCATTGTTTGACCTCCGTTGCCTCATGCGCGTGCGACTCGGGCAGCAAGGTGCGCATTTCGAAAATTGAGATCATGGGCAGGACGCGGACGAAGAGCCACATGCCGGTGAGGAATAATCCGATGGTGCCGAAGAAGGTCATCCAATCCCACTTGGTGGGATAGTACTGGCCCCAGGAGGAGTTGACGAAATCGCGGCTCAGGCTGACTACGATGATGATGAAGCGCTCCAGCCACATGCCGACGAGGACGACGAAGGAGATGATCCAGAGCCAACCGGTGGAGACGCGGAACTTTTTCAGCCACAGCACCTGCGGGATGAAAATGTTGCAGGCGAGCAAGGCCGCGTAGAAGAGGCGATAGGGGCCGTGCAGGCGGTTCCAGAGCAGGAAGGAATCGAAGTGATTGCCGCTATACCAGCCCATGAAGGCTTCCATACCATAGCCGTAGGCGACGATGAGGCCGGTCGCGAGCATCACCTTGGCGGAGGTTTCGAGATGGCGCATGGTGATGAAATCTTCGAGCTTGTAGATGGCGCGGATAGGAATCGCGAGACAGAGCACCATGGCGAATCCGGAGTAGATCGCTCCGGCAACGAAGTAGGGCGGGAAGATGGTGGTGTGCCACCCGGGAACGATGCCGACGGCGAAATCGAAGCTCACGACGGTGTGCACGGAGAGGACTAGTGGCGTCGCTAGACCGGCGAGAAGCAGGTAGGCCGTTTCGTAACGGTGCCAGTGTTTAGCGGAGCCGCGCCAGCCCATGGCGAGCAATCCGAAAACGCGCTGCTTCCACGGCTTTTCTGCGCGGTCGCGCAGGGTGGCGAGATCGGGAATTAAGCCTACGAACCAGAAGACTAGCGAAATTGTCAGGTAGGTCGAAACCGCGAAGACGTCCCACACCAGTGGGCTGCGGAAGTTCGGCCAATAACGCATGGTGTTGGGATAGGGAAAGAGCCAGTAGGCAAGCCAGGGACGCCCGGTGTGAGCTAGCGGGAAGATGCCGGCGCAGGCCACGGCGAAGAGAGTCATCGCTTCGGCGAAGCGGTTGATTGAATTGCGCCAGGTCTGGCGCAGCAGGGCGAGGATGGCAGAGATGAGCGTGCCGGCGTGGCCGATACCGATCCACCAGACAAAGTTGACGATGGCGAAGCCCCAGCCGATGGGGATATTGATGCCCCAGATGCCGGTGCCTTTAATGAACAGGTAACCGAGGGCCAGCATGAGCATGTTCATCATGCCGAACACGATGAGGAAGCCGAGGATCCACCCGAGAGAGATGGGGCGGGTCAGCACGATGTTGCTGATCTTCTCGGTGATGGTGGAGAAGGTGTGGCCCGGCGCGATTACCGGAACTCGCCTGTCATCCACCGGTATTTGCGTGTTCGTAGCCATGCGTTACTTGCGCTCCACGGATACTTCTAACTCGCTTCTGCGTCAATTCCCTCAGGGGCTAAAGCCCCGTCTTTATGGCCCTTGGCGGCACGGCTGAAGCCGTGCCCTTTCAAATCACTTTTCAAAACCGCTTTAGGAGCCTTCTAATTCTGGATTCGGATTGCGCACTTCCGCTAGATAGGTCGTGCGCGGCCGTGTATTCAGTTCTCCTAGCAGCGAATAATTTCTTGGCTGCGCCTTCCACTTATTTACCTGGCTGTTCGGGTCGTTTAGGTTGCCGAAGACGATTGCATTTGCCGGACAGGATTGCTGACAGGCGGTTTGCAAGTCGTCGCCGATTTTAATTTCTTTGCCTTCGCGCACGGTAGCAGTTTCTGTATCGATGCGCGCTTCGGCGATGCGCTGCACGCAGTAGGTGCATTTTTCCATGACGCCGCGGCTGCGCACGGTGACGTCGGGATTGCGCATGAGCTTGAATTGCGGCGTCTCCCAATCCTGGAAGAGCAGGAAGTTGAAGCGGCGAACTTTGTAAGGACAGTTGTTGGAGCAATAGCGCGTGCCGACGCAGCGGTTGTAGACCATATCGTTCAGGCCTTCGCTGCTGTGCAGGGTGGCCTGCACAGGGCAGACCAGTTCGCAGGGGGCGTTCTCGCACTGCATGCAGGGGAGCGGCTGGAAGAAACCTTTGGGATTTTCGCGCGGTCCGTTGTAGTAGGTATCGACGCGGAGCCAGTGCATGTGGCGGCCTTTGAGCGTCTGCTCGCGGCCGACTACGGCAATGTTATTTTCCGACTGGCAGGCGATGATGCAATTGTTGCATCCGACGCAGGCGTTGAGGTCGATCGCCATGCCCCACGAGTAGGCTTCCTTCGAGTAATCGAAGCCGGGATAGAGAGTCAGGTCGGGCTTCGGCTCGTCTTCTTTCGCGAAGTTTGGGTCTTTCTTATACTCGGAGAGGCTGCGCTCCTGGACCAGCGGACGCTCGCTGCCGTCGGGCGTTTCCATCGTCTGGTAGCCCTGCGTGCTGGCCAGGTTGTAGGTTTCGCCCGTGGCGGTTAGCTTCGCGCCGTCGGCAAACCATGGAGCTTGGCTGGTGCGCAGCGGATAAACGTCGAAGCCTGCTTCGCTGCCTATGCGGCCGGCGCGCTTGCGGCCGTAGCCGAGGAAGACGGTGATCGAGTTGTCGGGATGGCCGGCCTGAATCCAGATTGCGCCTTTTACTTTCTTGCCGTTGAATTCTAGTTCGGCTACGTCTTTGAAATTCAGCTTCAGGCGCTCGGCCATGGCGGGGCCGATCATGATTGGGTTATCCCAGGTTAGCTTCGTTAGCGGCTTGGGGAGTTCCTGGAGCCAGCCGTTATTGGAGAAGCGGCCGTCATAGATGGAGGGATCGCGGCGGAAGTTTAGCTCGACGGCATCGCCGGCCTTTACTGGTTCGCCCGTGAGACCCACTGCCTTCCCCGTTACAACTTTCGGAGCAAACGTAGTTCCCGCGATCCAGCCATCGTGCAGGGACTTGCGCCAGAACGTGTCGAAGTCAGCGCCGGTGTGCTGTTTTTGCCAGTAGGACTGGACGAGATCGTGTCCGGTAGAGGCGGAGTCTCCGGAGATGACGGCGATGATTTCGTGGGCGCTCTTGCCGTTGTAGAGCGGTTCGATCAGCGGTTGAATGATGCTTACGGTGCCGTCGTAGGCGCGGGTGTCGCTCCAAGATTCGAGATAGTGGGCTTCGGGAACATGCCACTGGCAAAGTTCGGCGGTCTCGTTGCGATGGGAGCCGAGATAAATTTTTGTGGCGACGGCTGGTGACTTGAGCAATGAAGCGAATTCCAGTTCGGCAGGTGCGTCGTAGGCGGGGTTGCCACTGAGAATCAGCAGCAGATCAACTTTGCCGGCGTGCATATCATCGACGAGCGCCTTCAGCGACTCGCCCCGACTTACCGGATTGGCATCGACCGGCTCCGTGTAGAAAACCGTGTTTCCGATGTTGCCAAATGCGGCATTCATTGCGTGAGCCAGCGCGTGCACCGCGGGAGGTTGGTGGTCTCCTGCGACGACAACGCTTGCACCGTGATGACTCGCCAGATCCCCTCCAACGGCGGCGGCAAATCGCCGCTGTTGCTCGGTCAATCCTAGGAGACGCCCCCATTCATCAGCGTGTTGGGGCAAGAACAAGAGCCGCGTGAAACCTTCGATCTCGTCAGCCCGCAACGGCAGCCGATGGTCCGCCTTCATCCCCGTTGAACTCGGCGTGCTCTCGATTACGTAGAGCCGGTTCATGTTCGCATCGGGGTTGCGGCGGGCAGCGAAATCGCGGGTGTAGCGGGTGGAGCCGGGGAATCCGGCGTAGAGGAAATCGGCGTCGAGCGAGACGATTACGTCGGCCTTCGACAGGTCATAGCGCGTTTCGACTGGTTCGCCGAAAGCCAGCTTCGCGCCTTCGACTACGTTGTCGCGGTTGATGGGCTCGTAGACGTGCCATTTAGCTTTCGGATTCGCGGCTAGGTAATCCTTAATCTGGGCGGCAAGCGTGGGCGAGGAAACGGTTTGGGTGAGGATGCGAACGCCGCCTCCGGCCATGCCTTTCTCCGCCATCATGGGGCCGCTGACTGCGGAGATGAAAGCGTTCCAGGAACGCACGTCGCCCATGTAGGTGATGCTCTGCGCGCGATCGGGATCGTAAAGATCGAGAATCGAGGCTTGGGCGTAGACGTCGGTGCCTCCGAGGCTCGCGGGATGTTGCGGATTGCCTTCGATTTTTGTCGGGCGGAAAAGATGGCTCTCGACGAGAACGGGCGAGGCGTAGCCGCCGATGGTGTGCGCGGTGGCGTAAAACTTGGGGCGGCCGGGGATAACATTTTCCGGTTGGCGCACGTAGGGCACGATCTCGGTGTTCGGCATGCGCGTGCAGCCGGTCAAGCCGGCGAGCGCGAGCGAGGCACCCATGGTCTTGAGAAATCCGCGGCGGGAGAAACCGTCGAGCCATTCGGAGGCGCCCTTGGGGAACTCGCGGTGCAGCATCTCCTGAAATTCTTCGCTGCCGGCCAGCTCTTCGAGGCTGCGCCAGTATTCGGGGCCGGTCGTATCCTCGATCTGCTCGCGGACGGAGGCGAGATCGAGTTGCTTGCGCTTGCTGGGGCAAACGTCGGCTCGCGCAGCAGATTGCGCAGCGACCAGTCTCGTTTTGTGCTCTTCGATACTCATCAGAAATCAGCTTTCAGCCGTCAGCTCTCAGCTTTCAGTAAAAACTCGCCTACCGATGACATGTGTTGCAACTGGTGATGTCTTTGACTGAACGCACTTGGTACGCATCCTTCAGCGCGTTGCCTAGCTCGATCTGGTTGTTGTAGTTCTTGCCGTTAAAAGCAACGGCATTCTTGCCCAGCGGATCGTCGACCGGCGGCTCATAGCGCATGTTGAAGACCTGGTCGCGCGGGCGGAGATATTTTTCGGTGTTGCGATGACAGTCCAGGCAGAATTCCATTTGCAACGACGCGTACTGATAGGTCAGCGGCATGTGGTCGATGGGACCGTGACAGGTGTTGCATCCGACGCCTTTGTTGATATGAATGCTGTGATTGAAATAGACGAAGTTGGGCAGCTGGTTGACGCGCGTCCATTCAAGCGAACGGCCGGTGCGGTAACTTTCACGGACTGGCTCGAGATAGGCGGCGTTAGTCCAAATCTGCTGATGGCAGTTGATGCAGGTCTTGGTGGGAGGAATTCCGGCGAAGCTTGAGGTTTCAACCGAAGTGTGACAGTAGCGGCAATCGATGCCGAGGCCGGTGACGTGGTGCTCGTGGCTGAAGGGCACCGGCTGCTCTTTGCGAACTCCGGCGTTGGTGATGTAAGGAGTGCGCTCTAGCTCCAGCACAACCCAGCCCAGCCCGCCCACGGCAAGGACAACGAGAGCCAGAGAGGCCCGTGCAATGGCATTGCTGCTGCGCGGAAAGATCTGCATTGATTATGAAATTTAATAAATACGAGATTGGCTCGCGCCGCACCCGGCTAAACGCATTATGAGTTACGTCACATGCGGTTGTGACGCGCGTTACTAAAACAGGAGAGTATAACAGCTACTTCGAAAATGGAATAGGTCGTGCAGCAATTCTTCATGCCAGTTTAGAACTGTCAATTCGCGCAGATGCAGATTGAGACTGAATGTTGTGCATTGATTCGTCATCGAAGCTCGGCTGGCAAAAAAATTAGCGCAGGTTCATGACCAACAATTTCGGTTCCGTCATTTCATGGATCGCGTCGCGCAGACCTTCGCGGCCGAGACCGGAATCTTTGACTCCGCCGTAAGGCATGTGATCGACGCGGAAGGTTGGCACATCGCCGGCGATCAAGCCTCCAACCTCTAATTCGTCGTAGGCCTGAAAAATTAATTTCGCGTCGCGGGTGAAGAGTCCGGCTTGCAGGCCGTAGGCGGAGCTGTTGACTTGCTTGAGCGCGGAGGTGAAATCGGTGTAGGGCTCGACGGTGACGATGGGCGCGAAGATTTCCTGGCAATTCACTTTCATATTGGGCTTGGTGCCGGTGAGTATGGTCGGCTCGAAGAGCGAACCTTTGTGATTGCCGCCGCAGAGCAGGCGGGCGCCGCCGCGAACCGCTTCCTGCACCCATTCGGCGGCGCGGATGGCGTCAGATTCGCGGATGAGCGGACCCAGGTCGCTCGACTCCTTGAGCGGATCTCCGACTTTTAGTTTGCCGGTCGCGGCCAGCAAAAGTTCGGTGAATTTTCCGTAGACGGAGTGCTCGACCAGAATGCGCTGCACAGAGATGCAGGATTGTCCGGCGTAGGCGAAGCCTCCGGTGACGCAGCGCTCGGCGGCGTAGGCGAGATCGGTATCGCTGTGGACGATGACGCCGGAGTTGCCTCCGAGTTCGAGCACAACTTTTTTCTTTCCGGCATTATTCTTGATTGCCCAACCGACGGCGGCGCTGCCGGTGAAGCTGATGAGCTTGATGCGCTCGTCGGAGACGAGAAAGCCGGCATCTTCGTTCGCGAGCAGGATGGCGTTGAAGCCGCCGTCGGGCCATCCGGCTTGCTGGATCACTTCGGCGAGAAGCAGTGTGGTGAGCGGCGTTTCGGGCGCGGGCTTGAGAACCATGGAACATCCGGCGGCGATGGCGGGCGCGACTTTGTGCGCGACCAGGTTCAGCGGAAAATTAAAAGGAGTGATGCCGGCAATCGGGCCTAGAGGGAAACGTTTGACGATGCCCCAGCGTCCGGCGGTCGACTGCTGCCAATCGAGCGGCAGATATTCTCCGTAGTTGCGGACAGTTTCTTCGGCTGCGATGTTGAAGGTAAAGATGGCGCGATCGACTTCGGTACGCGCGCTCTTGATGGGCTTGCCAGCTTCGAGAGCGATGGTGTGGGCGAACTCTTCCTTGCGATCGTGAATGCCGGTGGCAATCTGGCGGAGAACTCGCTGGCGCTCGAAGGCAGGCAAACGACGGGTGGTTCCAAAGGCCTTGACGGCGGCGGCGACGGCGGCTTCCGCGTGGGCGCGATGGCCGCGGTGGACGTGCGCGATGAGAGCTCCGTCGTATGGAGCGCGGATGTCGACGATGTCACCTTCTTCCAGCCACTTGCCGTCCAGAAAAAAACCATGAGTGGCAACTGGAGTCACTGTCATCTCGGACATGGCCCACCTCTTTCGAATTCGTCGTTGGTCGTTAGTCGTTAGTTGATGATGGTTTGATGATTATAGAGCTTCGCGGGAAGCGGGAAAGTGCTGGGTGTTTGGCGACGGGTGACAGGTGTTTAGGAAAAGCTCGACCTGGCGCCTTCGACCTCGCACTTACGATTTGTTTTTGAAGCGCTCGTCTACTTCTACTTGATATCCGGCTACGAGTCGATTGGTTTCGTTGGCCATGCCGACGACGGACATCAGTTCTTTGAATTGGGCGTCGGTCATACCTTTTTTCGTGGCTGCGGCGGTGTGGGAGGCGATGCAGTATTCGCACTGATTGGTGACGGAGACGGCGACGTAGATCATTTCTTTGATGAGCGGATCGAGCGCTCCGGGGGCCATAATCTGCTTGATGTCGTGCCATGTGCGCTTGAGCAGGACGGGATCGTGGGCGATTGCCTTCCAGAAATTGTTGATCCAATCAGTTTTGCGCGTGGCCATGATGTCGTCGTAGATGGCGCGCACTTCGGGACTGGCGTCGGCGTATTCGATGAGACCAAAGAGGGACATGGGGGCTCCTCAAAGCAGGTGACAGGAAAGGCAGGACCGGGAAAAGCAGGAAAAGCAAGAAACCGGAAAAACAAAATCTTCTTTTTCACGGTTTCGCGGTTTTCCTGTCGCCTGTTTCCTGATTTTCCTGCTTTCTGCTTTTCCTGTTTCCTGCTTTTCCTTTTTTCTGTTTTTCCCGCCTTCTTGCTTTTCCTGTTTCCTGCTTTTCCTGCTCTTCCTACGATATCCAATCTAAGACTTTGTAGTATGCGCCGGCGAATGGGAGGAACCACGGGTTGCCGTTATAGAAGCCTAGCGGCGCGCCGGGGAACGGGATTTCGGTGAAGGGGTTATCGGTTTTTTTCTCTGCGTCTTTCTTGCCGGCGGTGTCTTCTGCGATTTGTTCCGCCATTTTCTGACCCTGATAGGTGGCCATGGCTACGCCGTGCCCAGCATAACCTAGGGCGAAATAGATACCGTCGATTTGACCGGCATGGGGCATGATGTCGAAACAGAAATCGAGTGTGCCTCCCCAGACGTAGTCGACTTTCGTGTTGCGCAATTGTGGATAGACCTCGATCATGCCACGGCGCAGAATCTCGGCGCTTTTGCGGATGGTCTGATCGGTCTCCGGGAAGAAGGCGGCGCGGCCTCCGAACAACATGCGGTTGTCGGGAGTGAGGCGATAGTAATAAAGATAATTTTTCGAGTCGTAGATCTGGCGGTTGCGGGGGCACAGTTCGCGGGCCAGCGCTTCTGATAACACTTCGGTGGTGATAATGAATGAGCCGATTGGGATGACTTTCTTGCGCAGCGCGGGAGTCGCGACGCCTGTGTAGCCACTGGTGCCGACGAATACGTTGCGCGCCCAGGTTGCGCCGCGAGAAGTGTTCAGCTTGAAACCGGGAGCGCCATTGCGCGACTGGCGCTGGATGCTGTGCAGGCGGGTGTGCTCGGAGATCTGGGCTCCGGCTCGCATTGCGGCGGCGGCGAGGCCGGCAACATAGCGCGCGGGATTGAGGCCGGCGGAAATTTCATCGACCATGCCTCCGTAATAAATGTCGGAGCCGATTTCGCTTTGGAGTTGGTTACGCGGCACGATGCGCAACTGATGATTGAATTCGCGCGCGATCACTTCGGCCTGGCGGGCATAGTCGTCGAAGTGAGCTTGCTTGCAGGCGACTTCGAGATGGCCGGTGCGGACAAAATCGCAGGCGATGTTTTCTTCTTTGACGATGCGCTCTACGACATCGATGGTCTCGAGGGACGCGGCGTACATGCGGCGCGTGAGGTCGCGTCCATACTTCGAAATGAGCTGGTTGACGCCGAGTTTCAATCCGGTGAGCACCATGCCGCCGTTGCGGGAGCTTGCACCCCAGCCGATTGTCTCCGATTCCAGGACGACTACTTTTGCCCCGCGTTTGGCTAGCGCTAGCGCGGCGGAGAGGCCGGTGAATCCAGCGCCGATGATGGCGACTTCGGCGGTCTCGGGCAGCGGCTGCTCGGGCGGGACGGGCAGCTGAACGGTGGTGAGCCAGTAGTTGAGTTCCTGCGGCAAGGTTGATTCTTCTTTCTATTTGCCTTAGCGGCCTTGGTGGTTGCGGCATTTTTCTTTACCGCCAAGGACACTAAGGTACACGAAGCTAGAGCACCGCTGTCTCGTGAATCGTGCGTCCTTCGGCAAAGCGCGAAAAGTTGAGCAAGGACGCGTCGATCAAATCCGTCTTTCCGGTCAGGATCAGATCGCTCAAAATTTTTCCTGTCGCGGGGGAGTGCATCACTCCGTGGCCGCTGAAGCCGTTGGCGAAGAAGAAGCCGGGGACTTCGGGCGACTCGCCGAGGATTGGATGATGATCCGGCGTCATCTCGTAGAGGCCGGCCCAGGCTCGCTTGGGATTGACGGCGATATTTTCGAAGACGGGTACGCGGTCGGCGGCGCGAGTCAGAATTTTTTCGATGAAGTTTGGATCGAAATCGGTTTTGTAGCCCGGCGTCTCTTCGGGATCATTCCACGCCAATAGAAATCCTCGGCTCTCGGGGCGGAAGTGGAAACCGGTGGACATATCGACGATCATGGGCGCGGTGTGGGGAAACTGGTCGAAGGGCTCGGTCGGAACTAACATGCGGCGCAGGGGTTCGACTGGCAGATCTATGCCGACCATTTTCGCGACCGGCGCGGCCCATGCTCCGGCGCAGTTGACAACGGTGTGGGTCGAGAGTGTATCGCGCGTAGTTGCGACTGCAAAACTCCCGTCTTTATTGCGGGCGATTCCGGTGACGACCGTGTTCTTCCATAGCGCGGCGCCATGGTCGCTGGCCCATGTCATGTAGCCGATCATCGCGCTATAGGGATCGACAAAGCCGTCGGTGGGGCAGAAGCTGCCGCCGACGATGTCATCTCCGCGAAGTTGGGGAAACTGACTGCGGATTTCATCGCCCGCTACTAGACGGACGGTCTTTAATCCCATGGCGATTTGCTTTTCGTAATTGGCGCGCAGGTAGGCCAGATGGTTTTCGTTGGTCGCGCAGAAAAGATATCCCTGGGGGCGGTAATCGCAGGGGTAGCCTAGGCGCTCTTCGAAGCTCGCATAAAAGGGGATCGAGTAGAGCGACATCTGAATGTTGACGGGGGTGGAAAATTGGGCGCGCACTCCGCCCATGCTCTTGCCGGTGGATCCCTTGCCCTGCGCGGACTCGCGCTCGATGACGAGAATGTTCTTGCAGCCGGCGGCGGCGAGATGGCAGGCGATGCTGGAGGCGACAATCCCTCCGCCGACGAGGACGACATCTGCTGTGTGCATGGTGCGAGGTAATAATAAATGCCCGCTTGGCGACGGGGCGGAGCCTGCCGTGAGCGGAGTTGAAGGGCCCGGTCCCGGCGCGGCAAAGCCCCGCCAGCGCACCACCCTGGACGACTGGCCTGGACGACTAGCCTGGACGACTAGCTAGGAAAATGCCGCGGTAAACCCAACCCCGATCAGTATCAGGATAGCGAACCATCCAAACACTACGGCGAAAGCGGTACCCAACTTGACTTTGCTAATGCAAGTAATACCGATGGCGGCCAGGATCATGGTCCAAATGCCAAACACGTCGAACGACGCCAAGAAGGCGTGGAGCACGGGATTGGTAGCGGCATCCACGAAGTACCCGGGATTAGTGGCGACGGGATTTTGAAACGTGAAGGCGTCCCCTGACACTCCAGCCAAGAGCGACACGGCCGCGAGGAACGCTTTCAGAATGTTCGGAAGACTTGCATAGACAACCATGGCAAGCAGTGTCTTGAATTTCACTTCGGCACTTAAGCCAAACTTGAGCGTCGCGAGAAGGACGGCTGCCACAACGACGTACCAGATCAGTACCAACGCAAAGAACCCGTAGGATACCCATTTGGTGACTGTGGTTCGCGCCTGCGCGTTCTTCTCGCGGTCAGCGGGCGCCATGCGCTCAACCTGATCGGCCTGTTTCGGTTGGGTTTGGAGTTGATTGTCCGCAATCTTGCGAAATCCAACTTTCTGATCCGCCACATACACGAAAGAAATGGAAACGATCGCGGAGATCAGAAATGGCGCCCACCAGTTAGCGTTCCTCCGGAGGTCGGTGAAAATTTTGCCGGGCGCGAAAAAAACGTCAATGAGTCGCTGCCCTTCGGACAGCGGCGCGGGTTCCTGAGATAGCTGCGCTGACTGAGGTGCTTGCGATGGTACGGAAGGGTTGGTTGCCATGTCCTCTCCCCAAATAGGCAAGATTGTACGACAGAAGCACAACAGGAAGGCGCGGAATGTTACGACGCTGCCATTTCGGGCGTGGCCGCGAGCAGTTTGCGGGTGTAATCGTGCTGCGGGTACCGCGTGATTTGGTCAGTTTGGCCGATCTCGACGATTTTGCCGCGATACATTACCGCGATGCGGCTCGAGAGATAGCGGACGACGGGCATGGAGTGGGAGATGAAGAGATAGGTGAGGCCGAAATCGCGCTGCAATTGCTGCAGAAGATTGACGATTTGCGCGCCGACGCTTACGTCGAGGGCGGAGACTGGCTCGTCGGCGACGATGAACTTTGGGCGAAGTGCGAGCGCGCGGGCGATGCCAATGCGCTGGCGCTGGCCTCCGGAAAATTCGTGGGCGTAGCGGGGCATGGCGGATTCGTCCATCCCGACCGAATGCAGGAGTTCGCGGACGCGCTGGCGGCGGGCGTCGCGGCTGGTGCTTGCCTGCATAATTTTCTGATGGAGGAGCAGGGGCTCGGCGATTATGTCTTCGACGCGGTAGCGCGGGTCTAGCGATCCGAAGGGATCCTGGAAGATGATTTGCATGTCGCGGCGAACGCTGCGCAGTTGCGACTTGCCCGCCTTCGCTAGATCGATGCCATCGAAGAGGATTGCGCCTTCAGTGGGTTCGATCAGGCGGAGGATGAGGCGGCCTAGCGTGCTCTTGCCGGAGCCCGATTCACCCACCAGGCCCAGAGTTTCGCCTTGATGAATGTCTAGGGAGACGTCGTCGACGGCGCGAACTTTGCCTGATTGTTGGGCGCCGAAGGCGGATTCGGCGAGGTCGAAAGTTTTGGTCAGGTTCCGGATTTCGACGAGAGGCACGCAGAAAGATTAGCAGCTGCGCGCGGCGAGTGGCAGGTTTTGTCGCGTCAGTTTCTGTCTGTCAGTTTTTGTCGTGCCGGCCGCCCAGCCACTCTTTGGGCCAGGCGATTTGTACAACGATGCAGGTGACCAAGGTGAGGAAAAAGCCAGCCCACTGAGGATGCTCCGGCCAAATTTTCTGCATCAATCCCAACTGCCCGGCCCAGATTCCGAAAGCGGTCGCGATCAGGGTTGCAATCAAAGTGATTTTAAGCGTTCGCATGAGCCTCTCGCCCCTACACGATCATACGTTCGACTGGCGAGTTTTGTTCCGGATAATTGCGGGGATTCTTCTCGTCTATCACATACTCTCGTCGCGCGATCATCATCCGGCGATCGTTATCCAGCGATCGTTATCCGGCGATCATGGGCACGGCTGCCAGGGCCGCTACCATTCCTATGGTACGGGCGCGGCTGAAATGCTCGTGCAGAAAGATGCGCGCGAGGAGGACGGTGATGGCGGGATAGAGAGAGCTGATTACTACGGCATCATCCAGACGCCCGATCTGGGATGCGCGGATGAAGACGACGGTGCCGGCCACGTCGAGGATGCCTGCGGCGAGGGCAATTCCCAACACTGGGGCGGGCACGGCACGGAGATGACGCGCGAATAGAACGATGGTCCCGGTCACTAGCAAAGAACCGGCCCGGGAGCAGGTCGCGATCCAGAGTGCCGAGGCGTTGCCGGCCTGATGAGAGCAAAGATAAAAGCCGGCGAAGCCGATCCCGGAGAGCACGGCCATGCCTAGGCCCTCGGGTCGGCCGCTGCCGGCTTCGGTGCGTGAGATTAGCCAGACGCCGATGCCAGCGAGAATGAAACCTAATAGATGGCGACGGCTCGGAAAGCCTTCGTAGAAGGCGGTCACCAGCGTGGGGATTGCAGCGCCCAGCACAGCCGCTACGGGCGCGACCAGGCCCATGTTTCCCTGGGCCAATGCACGGTAGAAAATAGCGAGGCCGAAGCCTCCCATCGCGCCGGCGAGAAGGGACCAGGCGAGACTGGCGTGTCCGAGGAATGGTCCGCCGATCATCAATGCGACTGCGCCGACGGCGAGCAGGCTGCTCAGATGGACGATGGCGGTGAAGAGGAATGCATTGGCGCGGCGGGCACCGACTCCGCCGAGAAAATCGCTGGCGCCCCAGACGCCGAACGCAGTCAGGCTATAGGCCGCGGGGAGGTATTGGGCTGCAAGGGGCATGGGAATTTGAGATTAGCATGCGAGAGCGAAACAGAAATGAGCTTGCCGGTCCTCGTGGCACGGTGAAACGGCGAGCCGTATTTCGAAGCGAGGGCTAAACCGTGACCGCCTCCGGTTGCGCCTTCCCTGCCAGCAATTGCCGCAGTACGTATTGGAGGATGCCGCCGTTGGCGTAGTAGAGCGCTTCTTGCGGAGTGTCGATGCGCACGATTGCCTGAAATTCTTGTGTCTCGCCGCCTTTCACACGGACGGCGATTTTGCGGCCGGATGAAAATTTTTCGACCGCTTCGCGAATGCCAGCGATCTCGAATACTTCTTCGCCGGTTAGTTTCAGGGTCTCGGCGGTTTCTCCGGGCAAGAATTGTAGCGGCAGGATGCCCATCCCTACTAGATTCGAGCGATGAATGCGCTCGTAGCTTTCGGCGATCACGGCACGGACTCCCAGCAAGCGCGGGCCTTTGGCGGCCCAGTCACGGGATGATCCCGAACCGTATTCCTTGCCCGCGAGAATCACCAGCGGCACTTTCTCGGCACGATATTTTTCGGATGCATCGAAGATCGACATCTCGGCGCCGTCGGGCAAGTGGCGGGTGAATCCGCCTTCGGTATTGACCATTTTGTTGCGCAGGCGGACGTTGGCGAAGGTGCCGCGCACCATGACTTCGTGATTGCCGCGGCGCGATCCGTAGGAGTTGAAATCGGCGGGCTGCACGCCATGAGCGATTAAATATTTGCCGGCGGGTCCATCTTTCTTAATAGAGCCTGCGGGAGAGATGTGGTCGGTGGTGACGCTGTCGCCTAACACGGCCAGGACGCGTGCGCTTTTGATGTCCTCTACCGCTGATGGCTCTAGAGCCATGTCATCGAAGTAGGGCGCCTGCCTTATGTAGGTTGAGTCTTTCTCCCACGCGTAGGTCTCGCCCTTCGGCACGGGGAGACTGCGCCAGCGTTCATCGCCGGCATAGACCTCGCCGTAGCTCTTGCGGAACATCTCTGAGGTGATCGCGCTCTCGAGCGACTGTTCTACCTCTTGCTGCGATGGCCAGATGTCGGCTAGATAAACGAGCTTGCCGTCTTTTCCTTTGCCAAGGGGATCTTTGCGCAGGTCGGTGTCGATGCGCCCGGCGAGCGCAAAGGCGACCACCAGCGGCGGCGACATCAGGTAGTTGGCACGGACTTCTGAGTTAATGCGGCCCTCAAAGTTGCGATTGCCGGAGAGCACAGAAGCGACGACCAGATTTCTTTCGTCGATTTCTTTCGAGACTTCGACGGGGAGCGGGCCGGAGTTGCCGATGCAGGTGGTGCAACCGTAGCCTACGATGTGGAATTTCAGCTTCTCGAGATAAGGCATCAGGCCGGCCTTTTGGAGATAGTCGAGAACAACCTTCGATCCTGGAGCTAGCGAAGTTTTGACCGTGACTGGAACTTCGAGGCCGCGCTCAACCGCTTTTTTCGCGAGGAGACCGGCGGCCAGCATCACCGATGGATTCGATGTATTTGTGCAACTGGTGATCGCGGCGATGACCACGCTGCCGTGCTTCAACGTGCTGCCATTACCAGAAATATGTTCGTGGACGTTTGGATCTTCGACACCAACTGCCGCTGGATTGCCACCTTCTTGTTCCCATTTACTTAATTGCTTTCCGGAGATGTCGGCGGGAGCGGCGGCGGCGGCCTTGGCCTTTGGTTTGATCAGCGACGGCAACGCTTGAGTAAACGATTCGCCAGCTTTCGATAATACGACGCGATCCTGCGGGCGTTTTGGTCCGGCTAGACTCGATTCGACGGTCGCCAGATCGAGGCTCAGCAACTCGGAGTATTCGGCTTCGGGCGTGTTGGCATCGTGGAATAGTCCCTGTTCGCGCGCGTAGGCTTCGACTAGCGCAATCTGTTCGTCGCTGCGGCCGGTGAGTTTCAGGTAGCGCAGGCTTTCTTTGTCGATGGGGAAGATGCCGCAGGTGGCGCCGTATTCGGGAGCCATGTTTGCGATGGTGGCGCGATCGGCCAGCGGCAAGTCTTGCAGGCCGGGGCCAAAGTATTCGACGAATTTTCCGACTACTCCATGCTTGCGCAGCATCTCGGTGATGGTGAGAACGAGATCGGTCGCGGTGGTGCCTTCGCGGAGACGGCCGGAAAGTTTCACGCCGACGACTAGCGGAATTAGCATGGAGACGGGCTGGCCTAGCATCGCGGCTTCGGCTTCGATGCCGCCTACGCCCCAGCCGAGCACACCTAGTCCGTTGACCATTGTCGTGTGCGAGTCGGTGCCTACCAGGGTGTCGGGATAGGCGGTGCGCTTGCTTCCCTCTTCATTCACAAAAATTACGCGCGCCAGATATTCGAGATTGACCTGGTGGACGATACCGGTGTCCGGCGGCACGATGGCGAGATTGCGGAAGCCGGTTTGACCCCAGCGCAGAAATGCGTAACGTTCTTTGTTGCGCTGAAACTCGAGCAGCGCGTTTACGTCGAAGGCGTTGGGCGATCCGAATTCGTCGACCTGCACGGAGTGGTCGATTACGAGTTCGGCAGGTTGTAACGGATTGATCAGCTTGGCATCGCCGCCCAGGCGCTTCATGGCATCGCGCATGGCGGCTAGATCGACTACGGCGGGCACGCCGGTGAAATCCTGGAGCAAGACCCGACTGGGCGTGAAGGCAATCTCTTTTTCGGGCTTGGAAGTTTTGTTCCAGGCGGCCAGCGCGCGGATTTCGTCCTTCGTGACGTTGCGACCATCTTCGGTGCGGAGCAGGTTCTCCAGCAAAATGCGGAGCGAGAACGGCAGGTGGCGGGTGGAGATTCCCTGCTTGTCGAGGGCATCGAGGCGGTAGAGTTCGTATTCTTTTTTGCCAACTTTGAAATTTGCGCGGGCGCCAAAACTGTTCGATGACATCGCTGACCTTCTTTCACAAGCTCCGGCAAGAGGGCCGGAACCCACGGTTATAGTGTAATTCGTTTGGCGGGGTTGGTGATTGTAACGAGCGTTACGCGCGGTTTTTCAGAAAATCGCGGGATCTACGACGCCCTAGCGGACGCCCATCCAAATCTGATAGACGACCACGCCGACCATGAAGATAAGGTAAATTCTGAGCGCCCAGAAAAGAATCATTTCGACCGGCGTGAGCTTTCGGCGCGGACAATGATGATGCTCTTTGGCGAAGATCAGCTGGTCGGGCTCGAGGGCGGTCATCACGGAAGTGATTTCCTCGCGGCTGACTTCGTGGTCGGGTCTGGAATCCAAATGCTTATCCATCTACTTGCCTCCAATCATTGTTGATTCGCTCCAATCATTTCGCCCCGATCATGGCCAGCGCATTGGGCGCGATCACGCTGATGCCGAATAACAGGCCGGCGGCAATGAGGATGATTACAACTCCCAAGGCGAGAACATTTGCCCAGAGCGGACTCACCAGATTGCCCATGATTTCGCGGTCGTTGACCAGCATATAAAGGAAGAGAAGCGCTGGAGGCATGGCCAGGACGGCAATCACGTTCACTAGCAGCACAATGTAGACCAGCGGAATTCCCGGAATGAGCACCAATCCGCCAGCGGCCGCTGCTTCGAGGAGCAACACGAGGTAGAACGCCTTGCCTTCATTGAAGGGGAGATTCAAGCTGTGGGGGCGGCGCGCCACTTCTCCGAAGGCGTAAGCAGACGAAGTTGAAATGGTGATGGCTGCGACCATGCCAGCCTCGAAGATGCCGAGCGCAAAGAGCGCCGCTCCCCAATGGCCAACGAACGGCTGCAATGCCTGCGCGAATTCCGCGGCTTCGAAATTCGCGGCCGCCATGTGGTGCACAAAGAGCGGAGCGGTCGCGAGCATGGTTGCCAGAGCGGCGGTGGTAGCCAAAAGCGCGCCTAGCCCGGTGTCCACGCGACTCATGCGGATGTCATGCGTGGTAAGGCCTTTGTCGGCGATCGCGCTCTGCTGAAAAAAGAGCATCCAGGGAGTGACGGTGGCTCCGATGTTGGCGAGGAGGATCAGGACTGTTTCCTGGGTGAGGCCGCCGGGCAATGGTTTCCAGGTCAGCAGTGAGCGAGCCACGTCGTGCCAGTGGGGATGCGCGAGCAGTGCGACCGGCACAAACACGAGGTTGAAAATGGCGGCGCCCAAAATGATGCGTTCCCACGTCCAGTAGCGGTGGGTCATGAGCGCGACGGAGAGAACTAGCAATGCGCTTAGGACGGCGACTGCTGGGCGTATGCCGAAAAATCCGAGGCCGGCGCGAATGGCGATGAACTCCGTGACCAGGGTCAGAAAGTTGCCGACCATCAGGTCGATCATCGAGAACCATCCCCAGAAGGGACCGAAGCGATCGAAGATCAATTCGGCGTGGCCGCGATGGGTAGCGGCGCCTAGACGCACCGTCATTTCCTGCACGACGCAGGCCATGAGGAAGGTGAGGACTACGAAGGGGACGAAGAAGCCGACGCCAAATCGCGCGCCGGTCGCGGCATACGAGAGCATGCTGGGACCGTCATTCTCGCCGAGCATCACGAGAATGCCGGGCCCAATCAGGAGCCAGAACAAGCGGAGACGGGGGCGGAATCCGCGGCGTGCGCGCGTTGCGGAGACCTGTTCGCGGTCGTGGGCGCGATCGATATCTTCGTGGGTGATGACAACGCCGCTGGCGGAAGACACTTGAATATTCGATACGCGATCGCGGAGGGCGATAGATCGTGGAGCGTTTTGACTTCCGCGCTCCGGCGTTGTATTTCGCTCTTTCATTCGCTGACGCGGGCGAGAGGCAGCATTCGCTCGGCGGACAATTAGCCTAAGTATAGCTCAGCAAATAAACTATGGTTAATTGCTTTTGCGATTGCGGATATTAGATTTTCGGTGGCGACGGCTGGCGGGATCGATGCCACGGTTCAGTATTTAGACGCCACGCCATCTCATAATTAACCCGGTAAAGTAAGCTAGGGCTTTTAGCTTTTCGTGGCAACCTTGCCGTCCGCCGACTTAACCCACACCTTCTCTGCAGCAGATAATCCGAGGGAAACTCTGCCTGCGCCGGTGGTCAGGGTTAGGGTCTGATCGTAATTGCGGTGCGCGACGTGAACTTTCGCCCCTGGCCGAATGCCGCGCTGCTCCAGGAACTCGAGCAGATGGCGGTCGCGTTCATAGATGCCGCTGACCTGAAAATTCTGTCCGGGTTCGGCCTGAGCGAGCAGGAGCAATCCACGACGGCGGCGACTCGCGGGACTCTCAAGCTCTGACAGATTGCCGTGCGGGCAGGCGAATCCCGCGCCGAGTTTCGACAGTAGGCGGGCTTCGAAGTCGGGCGAGACGGCGTGCTCCAAACGCTCTGCCTCGTCGTGAACCTTGAACCATTCCATACCGAAGATTTCGGCTAGCATGCGTTCGATCAGATGATGGCGAACAGTCAGTTTACGGGCGATCTTTCGGCCGGCAGCGGTCAAACGGACACGACCGTCGGTATTCACACGCACCAGTCCGTCCTTCTTCAGCCGTCGCACCGCCATGGTCACAGCCGGCGGTGAAACTTTGAGCCAGTGCGCTAGGGTCGCGGAGATGACGGTCTCGCCTTCGCTCTCAGCCCCGAGAATCGCTTTAAGATAGTCTTCTTTCGAGACGGTAATCACGTGAGTCGTATTATACGGCGGGTTAAGCATGGTTAAGGGGAGATTGCAGAGGTCAGAGGGCAGAGGGCCGAGGTTAGAACCAGCTCATCATTCGGCCGCCAGGTTTGCTTACCCCTACCTCTGCAATCTGATCTCTAACCTCTGCAATCTCTCTTCTCGTTTGACATCATCCGCGTTCGCCCCTAGGCTTAAATCTTTCAATCATGAAGATTCTCGTCATTGGGAGCGGCGGACGCGAGCACGCTTTGGTGTGGAAGCTGCGGCAGTCGCCGCGGGTCACGAAAATTTATTGTGCACCGGGCAATGGAGGCATCGCCGACGATGCGGAGTGCGTCGCGGTTGATGTGAAGAGCCTCGACTCCATGGTCACGCTGGCGAATCAGATTCAACCCGATCTCACCGTGGTCGGGCCGGAGCTGCCGCTTCTGCTCGGCGTGGTCGACGAGTTTACGCGCCGCGGCTGGCGTACTTTCGGCCCTACCAGGGCTGCCGCACAACTGGAGACGAGCAAAAGTTTTGCTAAGGAATTTCTGCAACGCCACCACATTCCCACGGCGCATTACGCAATCTGTAATTCTTCGGATGAAGTGCGGGATGCGCTGCCGCATTTTCATACTCCTATCGTGGTGAAGGCGGATGGATTGGCAGCCGGCAAGGGAGTGGTGATCGCGCAGAGTAAAGATGAGGCTTCGAGCGTCTCCGCTGAAATGTTGAGCGGCAAAATGTTGGGCGAGGCGGGCGCACGCGTGGTGCTGGAAGAATTTCTTCAGGGTGATGAACTGTCGTTTTTGGTTGTGAGCGATGGCGAACGCGTGGCTCCACTGGTCGCCGCGCAGGATCACAAGCGCGCGGGCGATGGCGACACTGGATCGAACACCGGCGGCATGGGCGCTTACAGTACGCGCGCCATTGTCGACGACAAGATGCGCGACTGGCTGGTCACCCACATTGCGCGGCCGGTTGTCGCCGGGATGAAGGCGGAGGGAGCGGAGTATAAGGGCGTTCTTTATTGCGGCCTGATGATGACGGCGCGCGGACCGATGGTGCTGGAATTCAACTGCCGCTTTGGCGACCCAGAGACACAGCCGATTCTGATGCGCATGGAAAGCGACTTGCTTGAGGCGATGGAGGCGTCGATTGACGGGCGCACCAGCGACGGCGATTTCAAGTGGTCAGATGATGCCGCGGTCTGCGTTGTGATGGCGTCGGGCGGCTATCCCGGAAGTTATGAGGTGGGGAAGGAGATTACTGGACTCGATGATGCGGCGAAGTTCGACGAAGTGAAGGTCTTTCATGCTGGGACGACGAAGCGGGATGGGGCTTTTTACAGTTCAGGAGGGCGTGTGCTTGGAGTGACGGCGCGAGCTGCTGAGTTGCAGACTGCGGTGGAACGCGCATACGAAGCTTGCGCGAAGATTAGTTTTGCTGATGCGCATTATCGCAAGGACATTGCGGCGCGGGCGTTGAAGAAAAGCTAGATACGCGCCTGATCGGCGGAGATCCGGAAGTCCAGTATTGCATTCATAGATAGAAGGGCGGGAGATGGCTAAACCACAAGTATCAATCGTAATGGGCAGTGACTCTGACTTAGAGATTATGCGCGAAGCGGGCAAGGCGCTCGACGAGTTTGGGATCGGCTACGAGATGGACGTGACTTCAGCCCATCGCTCTCCTGATCGCACCGCGGAGTACGCGCGGCACGCGGCGCAGCGCGGCATTCGCGTGATCATTGCTGGCGCGGGCGGAGCGGCGCATCTGGCGGGCGTGATTGCGGCGCACACTACGCTGCCGGTGATCGGGGTGCCGATTCCGTCGACCTCGCTGCAAGGGATGGATTCTCTGCTTGCGACGGTGCAGATGCCGGCGGGCATTCCGGTGGCAACTGTCGCGATCGGCAAGCCGGGAGCCACGAACGCAGGGATTCTCGCGGCGCAGATTCTCGGCGTGGCGGATGCGGCGATCGCGGAGAAATTAGTGGCGCACAAGGAAAAACTTGCACGCGGGGTGGAAGAGAAGTCGAAGAAATTGAAGAGCGCGTTGTAGCTATTGGACGACGGGAGCAAACGATTCGAGTTGCGCCGTTCGTCGACCGGCGCGTTATCGACAATCAGCGCAGGGCCATTCCCGCTTCGGCAGAGAAATCCATTGCTATGAATTCTCCGCGCATAAGTTTTGGGTACGCGGCGGCCGCGATCATGGCGGCGTTATCTGTAGAAAGCGCTTGCGACGGAAAGCAAACGGGCAGTCCCTGCATGGCGGCTTCGCGCTCGAACGTTGCCCGCAATTCGCGGTTGGCGGCCACGCCTCCGCTGACAAAGAGCGTGCGAACGTCATATTCCCTAGCCGCTGCCAGCGTCTTCGCTACCAGATCGCTAACCATCGCCCGCTGAAAAGAAGCGACCAGGTTGAGCGCTTGCCGATCGCAAACGTGCAGCAGATCTTCGATGGTCGGCGAACTGATTTCTGCCAGCGCCTGCTGCCGCGCTGCGATTGACGGCCTCAGGTCGTGCGTCTCGACGTAACGCAAAACGGCCGTCTTGATTCCGCTATAGGAAAAGTCAAAATCCGGGCCAGCGGCTTGCGCCGACGGTTGCACTTGCTCGCCTTGTGCTCGCGCCTCTTGTCGATGATCGCGGCGGTCGCGATGCTTGATCTGGGAAGATTGAAACTTCACCGCATGCGCATCTCCGTGCGGAGCGAGGCGGTCAATGATCGGACCGCCCGGATATCCCAGCCCCAGCAGTTTTGCGACCTTATCGAATGCTTCTCCGGCGGCATCGTCGCGCGTGTGGCCGATGTTGCGGTAGGACCACAGATTTTCGCGCTCCTCGGCTAGATAAAGGTGGGTGTGTCCGCCTGACACGACTAACGCGAGGACGGGAAAATTCAGTTCGCGTTCTGTGCTGAGGCGCTGATCGAGCAAGACGGCGTGAATGTGGCCCTCGAGATGATTGACTGCGATCAGAGGTTTATCGAGGGCGAACGCCAGCGCTTTGGCAAAACTGATGCCAACTAGTAAAGCGCCCGCCAGCCCCGGGCCTTGCGTCACGGCAATCGCATCGACGGAAGCGTAAGTTTGTCCTGCCTCGGCCAGCGCCTGCCGGACGACCGGAACAATCGCTCGCAGGTGTTCGCGCGACGCCAGTTCGGGAACTACTCCGCCGTAGGGCTGGTGAGTGGCAATCTGCGAGGCCACCACATTCGATAAAATCTCGCGCCCCGCGCGGACGACCGCTGCCCCTGTCTCGTCGCAGGAGCTTTCGATGCCGAGGATGTATGCATCAGGCATAATTGGCGTTGGCTATTAGCTTTTGGCTATTGGCTGTTAGCTCAGGCTTTCAGTTTAGACGATTTCGAATTGACCTCTCGCACTCCGCGTTGCGGTTGCTGAATGCTGAGTGCTGAATGCTGAGTGCTTCTTGTCTCACGCCAAACAATTCGCTGCAGACATCATTCGCACCTTGCGTGCGCACGGGCATCAGGCTTATCTGGCTGGAGGATGCGTCCGCGATCTTCTTCTCCATCGCGAGCCTGCCGATTATGACGTGGCGACAGACGCGACTCCGCAGCGGGTCATGCAAATCTTCCCGCAGACGTATGCGGTGGGCGAACAGTTTGGAGTGGTGCTGGTGCCTTATGCCGAAGACGATTTTGCGATTGGCGCTTCGGCTAGCTCGGAGGAAACTTCCACTCATCACCGCGGCGCAATCGAGGTCGCCACTTTCCGGTCGGATGTTGGTTACTCCGATGGGCGACATCCCGATGAGGTGCGCTTCACCAAGAATCCTCGCGAAGATGTCGAGCGCCGCGATTTCACTATTAATGGGATGATGCTTGATCCTTTTACCGGCGAGATTTTAGATTTCGTCGGCGGTCGCGCCGATCTTAAGGCTGGAATCATCCGCGCCATTGGCGACCCTGAGCGCCGTTTTGCCGAAGACAAACTGCGCATGCTGCGCGCGGTGCGCTTTGCGGCTCGCTTCGATTACGAGATCGAGCCTGCTACTCTGGCCGCAATTCAAAAACTCGCCAGCAAGATGCACCAGGTGTCCGCTGAGCGCGTTCGCGAAGAGCTTACCAAAATGCTGACCGAGGGGCGCGCCCGACGGGCGTTTCAACTACTCGACGCGACTGGGCTGCTTCGGGATGCCCTCCCCGAAATTGCCGCCATGAAGGGAGTCGAGCAGCCGCCGCAGTACCATCCCGAAGGCGATGTTTTCGTGCACACGCTGCTGTTGCTCGACAAACTGCGGGCCGGCGCCTCGAAGACGCTGGCCTGGGGAGCGTTGCTGCATGACGTCGGCAAGCCGCCCACTTTTCGCGTGGCGCCTGACCGCATACGTTTTGATGGGCATGTTGATGTAGGTGTAAAGATGGCCGCGGATATCCTGCGGCGGCTGCGCTTCTCGAATGACGAGACCGATCAGATTCTCGCGCTGGTGGAGCATCACATGCGCTTTGGGCAGGTGCAGCAGATGAATCAATCGACGCTCAAGAAATTTCTGCGACTGCCCGGCTTCGACGAGCACCTGGAGTTGCACCGATTGGACAGCCTCTCCAGCCATGGGCAGCTGGGAGCGTATGAATACGCTCGTCAGCAATTGCAGTCGATGCCGGCTGAGGAGATTCGGCCTGCTCCGCTGATCACGGGCCGCGATTTGATTGCGGCGGGGTATGAGCCGGGGCCGCGGTTTAAGGAGATTTTGGGTGCGGTGGAGGATGCGCAGTTGGAGGGGCGGCTTGGGTCGCGCGAGGCGGCTGTGGAGTATGTGCGAAGGGAGTTTCCGGGGTAGCTTCAACAGGAGTAGTACCGTCAGCAAATTTGAGGTCCTGAGCGAAGCGAAGGAGTTGCTGTTTGCGGCAAACCGCGATCCCACTGCCAGAGAGACTTCGCCTTGTCATAGATGATTTACCGTCTCGCTAGGGAAGGATATGATGAGCGCCAATGAAAGGCTGGCGTCATGGCAAGCAGCAGACATCTTGCGGAGCTCAGAAAGGGTGCCCTAGCATGGAACGCGTACCGCAGATTGCATCCTAAGACCTACCCTCATCTTGAGAGCGCGGATCTAAGCGGGGCTGACCTCAAGGGGTCAAACCTTAGTGAAGCGAAGCTGTTCCAGGCAGACCTCCGTGGAGCGAATCTTTCCGGCGCGGACCTCAGGGTTGCGGAACTTAGGGAGGCGTGCCTCAGCAAGGCGGTCCTCAGCAGGGCGCAACTCGTCCGGGCGAACCTCATCCAAGCGAACCTCACTGGCGCGGATTTGCGCTGGGCGAACCTCGCGAGGGCAGACTTGAGTGGGGCGAGATTAGGCGAGGCAAACCCGTTCGGAACAGCGTTTAGCGGTCCGACTACCGTGTGGGCCGTCGATACCGGGCAGACAACATTTGGGGCGTCCCTTGGCGGGGCACGCCTCGACGGAGCGGATTTCGGTCGGGCAACAGTTGGATGGACGGCTTTTGGGGACTGCGACCTGAGCAGAGCCAAGGGTCTTGAGACGGTCCTGCACGCCGGCCCATCGACCATCGGTATCGACACCGTCTACAAATCAAAAGGCAAAATTCCGCTCGAATTCCTACGTGGGGCGGGAGTCCCGGACAACTTTATTGAATATATGGGCTCCCTCACCGGGAAGTCGCTTGAGTTTTATTCCTGCTTCATCAGCTATTCCACGAAAGATCAGGAATTCGCCGACCGCGTGCATGCAGATTTGCAGAACAAGGGTGTCCGCTGCTGGTTCGCGCCGCACGATGTTCAGGCCGGTAAGAAACTTCATGAACAGATCGACGAGGCGATTCGAAGATATGAGCGCCTGCTCCTGATCCTCTCGCCGAACAGCATGAACAGCGAATGGGTGAAGACGGAAATTAGAAAGGCTCGCAAGCGGGAGCGCGCAGAGAAAAAGCGCGTGCTGTTCCCTGTCCGCCTGGTTTCGTTTGAGGCGATTCGGGATTGGGAGCTTTTCGACGCGGACGAAGGGAAGGATTTGGCGGTCGAGATTCGCGAATACTTCATTCCAGATTTCACCGACTGGAGGAATCACGATCCCTATACAAAGGGGTTTGAGAAGTTGCTCCGCGATTTGAAAACAGAAGACCCGAAGGCAACGTAGACCGGGTCGCGCAATAGGGGTCCTTCGACTACGCAGCTGCTTCGCTTCGCGAAGCACCCACTTCGCTCAGGATGACATTCTTTATTCTTCCTATTCTTCGTTTTGGTCGCGATCTTGGGTAGTCGCTTCCTCCTCGCTGGCGCCTGAAAGCGGTTTCTCGGGATCGATTGCTGGCAGTCCTGCTTTCTTTAGTTGGTCGTTCAGCGCTGGGATGTCTTTTGATTTGAGTTCTCCCCAGGCTGAGAGCTGCCCTTCTAGCGCTTTGTTTAGTTCGCCGAACATCTCTTGTTGCTGGGTGGTGGGGGCGGCGTCGGCGGTGTCCAGGGCGCTTAGTAGCGCGTCGAAGCCGCTGTTCAGGCGGGACAGGGTGCGGCCTTCGGGAGTGGTCAGGAAGCGCGCGCCGTATCCTCCGCCTTCGCCTTGGATGGTTGTGGCTTTGGCTTGCAGATCTTCTTCCGCTTTCTTGATCTCAGCGGGCGCGCGTCCGTCTAGAGAATTCAATTGCACTCGCAGGCCGCGTAGCTGTTGCAGGGCTTCGTAATCTTTATGAAGCGCGTCGGCTATTTTGCGGTCGAGCTCGAATTGACGGCGCAAGTCTGCGGGCGTCGTTTTTACTCGGGGATCCATTTTTATGTCTAGCGTTTTTGTGTAGCTCTGGCCGCCTGCTGTTAGCGTGATTTTGTAGTGTCCGGGAAGTACGGTTGCTCCCAGCGGGTGCAGCGGGGTGTCATGGTAGATGGCTGAGATTGGATAGTCGCGCGACAGGACTTCGGGGGCTGGATAGGCCAGGTTCCAGATGAAACGATGCATTCCCGCCGCTGCCGACAAGGTTCGCGCGGGGCGCACCCAATACATGGGAACGTTGAATTTTTTGGGATCGACTATCGCGGTTTTATCCGCGCTGGAAAAATGGCGGACGACTTTTCCGGTGGCTGCGTCGGTGATTTCCAGCGTGACTGGGCCATCGGCGGGCGTTTTCAGCCAGTAGTCGATCATCGCTCCATCGGGAGGATTTTGGCCGGCGGGCTCTTCGGGAGGCAATGGGGTGTCGGTGTTGTTGTTGCGGCGCACGCGATAGGTTAGCTGCGGCTTGAATAGATAGGCGGATGCATTCGCGACTTCGGCGCTGAACTGGCGCAGCGGCGTGATGTTATCCAGGATCCAAAACGAACGGCCGTGAGTTCCTACTACTACATCGTCGTGATGGACTACCAGGTCGCGGATCGAACTTGGCGGCAGATTGCGTTGCAACGATTGCCAGTGATCGCCGTCGTCCCAACTCACATAAACGGTGCGTTCGGTTCCGGCGAAGAGCAGGCCTTTGCGTTCGAGATCTTCTCTGACTGTGTTGACTGGTTCGTTGTCGGGCAGGCCGGTGACGATTTTCTGCCACGTCTTTCCGCCGTCGTGGGTGCGATAGATATATGGATGCAGGTCGTCCAGGCGAAAGCGATTTATCGCGGCGTAGACGGTTGCGGTATCGAAGTGCGATGCGTCTAGTTGCGCGATTTTGCTCCACGACGTTATCTCGGGAGGCGTGACGTTTTTCCAGTTCTTGCCTCCGTCGCGAGTTACTTGAATTACGCCGTCGTCGGTTCCGGCCCAGATCAGGTTTACGTCTTTGGCTGACGGCGCGATGGAGTAGACCACGCCGCGATGCTTGCCTTTCGCCGGATCGTCGGCTACGAATGGGCCTAGCACTGCGGGGACTCCGGGATCTTCGCGGGTGAGGTCGGGGCTGATTATTTGCCAACTGTTGCCGCCGTCGCGGGTGGAGAAGATGACATTTGATCCTAGATAAAGGATGTGCGGATCGGCTGGCGAGAAGATCAGCGGCGCCGTGCGATTGTAGCGATACTTGCCGGTGCGCAGAACGACGGGCTCAACGTTGCGTGTCTGGCCGGTGTTGCGATCGAAGACTGTTCCTTTGCCGCCGTAGATCAGATTGGGATGCAGTGGATCGGGCGCTACGTAGCCGTATTCTTCGGTGCCTACTGTCGTCCAATCGCGGAAGGTGATCTCGCCGAAATCGCTGCGGCTAGCGGTCCCTACGGAGCCGCTCTCCTGCTGTCCGCCATAGACCCAGTAGGGAAACTGGTTGTCGGTGATGACGTGATAGAACTGCGCGGTTGGTTGGTTGTACCAGGAACTCCAGGTTTGGCCGCCGTTGACGCTGATGGTTGCGCCCTGATCGAGGGCGATGGCGATGATGTCGGGATTGTCGGGATTGATCCAGATGGTGTGATAGTCGTCGCCTCCGGGAGCGCCTTTGATGGCGGTGAATGTTTTGCCGGCGTCAGTGGAGCGATAGGTCGAAGTGTTGGCGACGTAAATCTCATCTTTATTACGCGGGTCTACCCGGACGCAGCCGAAGTCGTCGCCGCGTCCCCAGATGCGGTCTTCGTCGTTGACCTGCTGCCAGCTCTCGCCGGCATCGTCGGAGCGGTAGATGCCGCTTCCCTTCTTCGAGTTGACCCACGCATACATTCGATCGGGATCGCTCGGAGAGATGGCGGGTCCGATGCGGCCGATGCCTTCGACTTCGCCGGGTAAACCTTTGGTGAGTTGCTGCCACGTGTTGCCACCGTCGGTGGATTTATAGAGGCCGCTGCCGGGTCCGTTATAGCCGCCGCCGGTTGTCCACACGGGACGGCGCGAGGACCACATGCTGGCGAAGATGACCTGGGAGTTGCGGGGATCGAAGAGGAGATCCATTCCGCCGACGTTTTCATCTTTGTAGAAAACTTTCTGGAAGGTTTGGCCGCCATCGAGGGAGCGGTAGATTCCGCGCTCGGAGTTTGGGCCGTAGGGATGGCCTTGCACGGCGACAAAGAGGCGGTTCGGATCTTTGGGATCGACGATGATGGAAGCGACCTGCTGGGCATCGCGCAGGGTGCCATCGCGCTGACCCAGATGTTGCCACGTTTGGCCGCCGTCAGTCGATTTATACATGCCGTCGCCGGTGGAGAGATCGGGACGGCGCAGGCCTTCGCCGCTGCCTACGTAGATGATGTCGGGATTGGAGGGCGCGATGGCTAGGGCTCCGATAGAGCCGGAGTGTTGAGGATCGTCAGGCTGGTTGTCGAAGATCGGGTTCCAGGTGTGGCCGAAGTCGGTCGTCTTCCAGACTCCGCCGTTGTTGGGAGCCATATAGAAGACGTTGGGCTGGCCGGGAATGCCGGCCATGGCGACGGTGCGGCCTCCGCGAAATGGGCCGATCAGGCGCCAGTGGAGTTCCTGAAACATTGCGGGGTCGTAGGGCTGGGCGGAGAGTGTAAGGGGAAAGAGCGAAACGCAGAGGGAGACTAGCGGAAACCAGAAACGCTTATTCACGGGTGATCCTCGGTTGTGACGAAACTCGAATACGACTTAAAGAGAAGAGAAAGGATAAACCACGATGGCAAGGATTGGACAGTTATCGTTTTTTCCCCAGTCGTTTTGATGTACATTTTTGCGTATGCGAGAGCAATCGTGGGTGCTTGTCTTTGCAGCGTTGCTTACATGCTCATCTATTGGCCATACAGAAGACTTAGTCAAAGACGTCAGAAAGGCTGTAGAGCGAAGCACGCTGGATCAGCCTGGCACGAAGCCTTTCCACCTCAGAGCGGTGGTGACTCCGAGCTTTGCGCGAGACAAGGATTCCGGTCGAACCGGCGAGGTGGAGATATGGTGGGCTTCGCCGACTCAGTGGAGGCGGGAATCACGTTCGCCCGAGTTTCACCAGATTGAGATTGTGGACGGTGCGCACGATTGGCAGAAGAATGAAGGCAATTATTTTCCTGAGTGGCTGCGCGAGACTGCCATCGAGTTAATCCAGCCTGTGCGGTCGCTGGATCAAGTTCTCGATCAAGTCAAGACGGCGGAGATCCGACACATCGGGCCAATGACGCACATAGGCTGGACGACCACTAGTGGGACCGCGGAAGTGAAAAACATCTTGAGGTCCTCGGTCGCTCTACACGACGGCACGGGTCTGCTGCTTTACGCGGGTGGTTTCGGGTGGGGTGGAGAGTTTAAGGATTATGCGAGCTTTCACGGCCGAATGATTGCCCGGACTGTAAACGTGGGAAGTCCTCAGGTCACGGCAAAAGTAACAACGCTTGAAGATCTTCGAAACACTCCGGCGGGATTTTTCGACGCTACTGCCCCCGGCGGAGACGCGCAACCGCTTCAGACGGCGTTGCTCGACGAAACTTCGTTGCGAAGAAATCTGCTCCCGATGGGGCCGGCTGCGTGGCCGCCAGTTCAGGACGGACCGTTCGAAGGCAATGTCACAACTATCGTGGTGGTGGATCGCGAAGGAAAGATAAGGGAAATGGGGAGCGTTATCTCCGAAAACTCCGTCATGAATCAAACGGGAAAACAGTTATTCGCGGCGATGCAGTTCAAACCTTTCGTGGTTAATGGCGTGCCCGTTCAAGCGATGTCGCAGGTCACGATACCTTTCAAGACCAGCCGACCGATAGGGGTCGAGACGTTCGAGAGCGCCGGTACATTCTTTGAGCGCGGCCGACACCTTGGTTTTCCAGCGTCCGGAACTGGCACGGGGTATGTGCTGCGCGCGGAATTCGAAGCAAAGGGAAAGTCGGGAACGACCGAAAAAGGGCGCTATGAGGACACGTGGTTGAGCGACACCCAGTGGCGCAGGGAGGCGTGGTTTTCGAATAGCCATTACGTGCGCTCCAGAAACGGTGAGCAGGCCTATCAGTTTTCGGAAGGAGAGGACGGCGTGATTCTGCGAATTGTACTGAAGGCGCTCGAGCCGATTCCCGCGATTGATACGTTTACAGAGTCGGACTGGAGAATTAGACGCGACACGGTCGACGGTATTCCGACCGTGCGGGTGCTCGCAGGGTACCAGAGCCCGGAGGGAAAACTGGACCCGGAGCAGGCACGGGGTTACTGGTTCGACAGCAACGGGCAGTTAGTAAAAACATATTTCAAAGGAATGGAAACACGACAACTGGAGATCGAGGACTTCGCTGGAGTAAAAGTTGCACGTCGTATTGACGTGCTGCGGGACGGAGGTCTGGTCACGCGAATCAGAGTCACTGGAATTTCGTCTGCAGGGACAACACCAGCCAAGACCTTTGAAGTTCCTGGCCATGAGTGGACGCGGGCATTTACCGACGAAGTGAGATAGGCATGGCCCTACCTCGCCGCATGGCTTGATGTATGCGGAGCGCTCTCGAGGTAGCGTTTTAGCGCATCCTGCCACTCTGGCATGTGAATGTTGTAGGCGCGCAGGCTTGCCGGCGATAAAACGGAATAGGCGGGCCTCCGTGCTGGTCGGGGGAATTCGGCGGTGGTTACGGGGTTGACTTTCGTGCGTAGACCGGCGGCGCGTACGATTTCTGTGGCGAAGTCGTACCAGGTGCAGTTACCGGAATTGGTGACGTGCACGATGCCTTTGGCGTTTGCTCGGAGAAGTTGCGCGATCGCGTTGGCTAGATCGCGGGTGAAGGTGGGACTGCCGCGCTGATCGTTGACTACGGAGATCTCGGGGCGAGTTGCGGTTAGTTTCAGGATTGTTGCGGGGAAACACTTGCCTCCGTGACCGAAGAGCCAGGAGGTGCGGGCTATGCAGACGTCGGTCAGAATCTCTTGCAGGAGCTCTTCGGCCCGGGCTTTCGTTTGGCCATAGACGCTGGTGGGATTTCTTGGATCGTTAATTTCGTAGGGCGATCGTTTGGTGCCGTCGAAGACATAGTCGGTGCTGAGGAAGATGAGGCGCGATCCGGCTTCGCGGGCGGCCTCGGCTACGTTGACGGCGCCGTCGGAATTTACGGCGAAGGCTAGGTCGCGGTTGGACTCGCATCCATCGACGTCGGTGTAGGCGGCGGAGAGGATGATGCAGTCGGGGCCCGAATCTTGGATCACGGATTGAACGCGCGCGCGGTCGCGGAGGTCGGCGTCTTTCGAGGAGAGCGCGGTTAATTGCTCGGCCCTTAGTTCACGGACTAACTCCTGGCCTAGCAAACCTGAGGCTCCGAATAGGGTCACGCGCATGATCTGAATTGTATAACTCGGATCTAGTCGGACCGTAACGGGGTAATGGGGGCAGTCGGAAACGTACATTTCCCCAGCGGTTGAAGCCGCAATGAAATCCGCCGCTCACGGCGCGGCTAAAGCCGTGCTCTTTCAAGGCCAAAGCAGATTGACCCACCACCCCGAATCGCGGATTCTACTCGGTTGCAGTTGATGGCGGTGCGGGCACGCGCTTCCGCAGGGCGCGGAGGATGAGCGATCCGCTGATGCCGAAACAAATCACGGCAGTGAACGCCACCAGTTCGAGAAGGCGCGGAGTTAGGCGGAGGTTGTTCGCGAAGAGCGACAGCAAGGCGCACCCTAGGCCGAGGACATTCAGCCAAAGTGGCGAATGAATGTTGGGAAGGTCGAGACGAAACCAGACCTGGAGCAGCAAGGCGGCCAATCCGATTGCGGCCACAGTGACGAGGGCGACCGGGCTATAGAAAGCATTCGGAGCGGTGTAGATCACGACCAGCGCGAGCGCCAGCAGCAGCAATCCCGAGGCGATGACCGTCCAGCGGCGAGCGATCTTGGATTGGAATTGAGTCGACGGCTCGGCGCTGCTCACCGCGCGATCTCCCGGCTTCGCATACCGACATTGTACGTCGAGCCCTGTTTCTATGCCGGTTTCTATGGTGTGTTCCTATGCCGATGCGTTGCTGCCGGGCATCCATTCGGAGGGGCGGTGTTCGCCGTGCGCCATGGCGTAGAGAACGAGTTCGACGCGACTGGAGATTCCTACTTTGTCGAAGATGCGGAGTAAGTATTTCTTGATGGTGTGCTCGCTGAGCCCGAGTTCGGTGGCGACTCCGCGATTGGTCAAGCCATCGGCGACGAGGGCTACCACCTGCTCTTCGCGGGGGGTCAACAGGAACCTTCCGTTGGAGTTGACGACGCGCAGAGTGGGCACCTCTGAGAGCGCGTCCAGAACGTAATTCATCTGCTGGCTGTTGATCCAAACCTCGCCACGGAAAATACACTGGATACATTTGCAGAGCATGGGAAAAGGGGTTTGGGAGAAAAGAAAAATACCCTTGGCGCCGGCGCGCAGGGCATTCACTACGAGTTCGCGGTCGTCGCTGTCGACGAGTAAGACGGAAGACATCTTCGGATAAGAGAGACGCAGCCAGTGCAGCAGGCTGAGATCGGGGAGACGATTCGCGGCGATCAGGATTACATCGGCATGATTGGATTGCAGGAAATTCTGCAGCGCGGTCATCTCCAAATCGATGGCGGAAACCTGGAAGTCACGGCGGGCTTTCAACGCCCGGGCCAGGAGTTGAGACTGGATAGCCCCGGAATCGGCGACGAGAACGTGCACGATTTCTGTCGGGAGGGACAGCGGGGGCGTAGGTTGTTTAGTGGCGCGGAGGTTATTCACACTTTAAGTATCAACCATGTTGCAATCGCCGTATGTAGCCATCGTCACACACTGTTGGTGATGAATCCGGCCGCCGCCTTCTACTTTAGGAGAGCCCCTCTGGTGCACAACTTTTATGGCAGTTCGCTTTCTGCGAGGGCGGGCGAAGCGCTCTAAACCCACGCCTGGCGGCCCATCCGAGGTTCATCACCCTTTCAATTGGTGGAAGGTGCCATGCACTGCAGTGGACAGTACTTTGCAAGTCTTGTTGCGCTTTGCGGGCGACGATACCTTCGAGCCAACAGCTCAGAAATTCGAGCTGCAACTAGTTCGCCGCTCGGATGAGCAACGGTGAGAGTTCGGAGATGAGAGCACTTTCCAGACGAGTCGTTTTGCGAGCTGCAAGCACGCTCATTCTGCAGCTAGCCTTGATCGCGAACGCCCAGCCAGCTGCACCGGTGTCTGGGCCGGCGCCTGAGTCCTCTGCTTCGGCCAGCGGCACGATAGCTGGCGCGGAGAGCTCGCAGAGTCAGGGCCGGCCGGGCACCAGCGGCTCCGCCGACGGAGCGATCACACAACCCGGGAAAGCGGGTGGCCAGGGAGATCCTGCATTCGGAGGGGAGCGCCATCCGCTTTATCGGCTTTCGAAGTCAGACATTGTGGACGTCAATTTCACTTTCTCGCCAGATTTCAATCAGATATTAACCGTGCAACCGGACGGCTTCGTGGCCCTGAGGGGTGCGGGCACGATATTCGTGGAAGGGCTGACGGTTCCCGAGATGCAGCAGGCGCTTGTCGGGGCTTATCGCAGCTTTCTGCTGGAGCCGGAGATTACCGTGACCTTAAAGGATTTTGACAAGCCTTTCTTTCTGGCTTCGGGCGAAGTGGCGAAGCCGGGGAAGTATGAGCTACGCGAAGATCTGACCGTGGCCGAGGCGGTCGCGATTGCGGGCGGCTTTACGCAGCAGGCGCGGCACTCGCAGGTGGTTGTGTTTCGGCGGGTCTCGGCATACGTCGCCGAAACCCATGTGATCGACTCGAAGAAGATGCTGGATTCTCACGATCTCAGTGAAGATTTTCATCTTCAGGCCGGTGACTTCATCTATGTGCCGCAGAGCCGCATTTCAAAGATCCGGAAGTTTGTTCCAACCAACTCTATGAGTTGGTATGTCAATCCATTGCAGTTTTAGCAGAAGGGAGTGGCAGCGTTCATTTGCGTCACCAAAATCTGGCGGATTCCCTAAGATCTCGCCGGGTCTGATTGCTCGCTGTACGACCCATGTCCGCCGACCTGATCGCAAACTCGCGCTCCACCGCTACGCCTACCCCTCGCGAACTTGCGGCCACGCTGTTCCGGCGTCCGCGATTAGTTGCCGGTTCTTTTGGCCTGGTGTTGCTGGCAACGATGCTGTTCGTGATCTTCTCGGCGCGCTACGAGTCGCACTTCATGGTTCTGCTCCGCCGCGGACGGTATGACCCAGTCGCCTCCTCTCAACCAGCCAGCCCCATGGATTTCACTCGCCCCGACATTACTGAGGAAGAGCTGAATTCCGAAGTCGAACTGCTGCGCGACGAAGATCTGTTGAAACAAGTGGTTGAGTCCGCTGAACTCGTGCCGCCCAACACTCCTAAATCAGAGCGCCCATCTGAGATTGAACAGGCGGTTCGCAAGCTTTCGAGACGATTGGATGTTGAGGCGCTGAAAAAGTCGAATCTGATCCAAGTCAGCTATAAGGATGCTGATCCGGCTCGAGCGGCTCGCGTGATGTCAGCGCTCGCTTCGCTCTACGTGAAGAGGCATACGAATCTCCAGAGGCCACCGGGGGAAATCCAGTTTTTTGATTTGCAAACCACCGCCTATGAAAAGAGGCTGCATCAGTCCGAAGCGGACCTCGTGCGCTTTACGCGGGCTCGCGGGGTAATCTCGGCAGCGCTCGAACGGGATATTGCGCTGCAAAAATTAGGCGAAGCGGATGCGGCCTATCGCCAAATCGACCAGGACAGAACCGATACAGAGCAGCAGATTGCGTCGCTCGGGGAGCAGCTGAAATCGTTTCCCGCGCGTTCGGTGACGCTTAAGCGCTGGGCCGATAATCCCGAAGCCCTGGAAAAGATGAAGACTCATCTATTGGAACTCCAACTCAAACGCACCGAACTGCGCAACCGGTTTGCGCCCTCCTACCGACTGGTGCGGGAAGTAGAAGAAGAGATCGCGGCAACCCAAGCTTCGATCGCCGCCGAAGCGCTTACGCCGGTGCGCGATGAGACGAGCGATAAGGATCCGAACTACGAGTGGGCGCGGATGCAGTTGGAAAAAGCTCAGGTGGCGTGGGACGGTTTGCGGGCTCGGCAAAGCGACGCGGCCGCTCAGGTTTTGTCGTTGCACGCATTCGCCGAGCGCTTGCAATCGGATGCGATAGATCAGCAGGACCTGATGCGCACGCAGAAGGCCGACGAAGATAACTACTTGCTCTATTTGCACAAACGCGAGGAAGCACGCATCGGGGACGCGCTCGACGAACGGCGCATCCTTAATGTGGCGATCGTGGAGCCTCCTGTTGCTGCGGCCTTGCCGGTTCATCCGCTGCTGCTTTATTTCCTGCTGGCTTTTGGATTGGGAACTGTGTTCGGCATAGGTAGTGCGTTTACGGCGGAGTACTTTGACCCGACGATTCGCACGCCCGACGAAGCCCGCGGCCTATTGGAGGTAGCTGTGCTCGCATGGCTTCCAGCTTCGGAGTCAAAGGCTCTGCGCGCTTCTAGATGGCGGCTTAGAGGGCCGAAGGTGGTGGCTCCGTGAACGTCGTACGCGAGGTGATTGTCGAGGACCCGACGGTTGCGGAGCGTGAAACTATAACTCCGATTGGGGTGCGAGTTGAGCGTACAGCCCTTTCTCCGTTGGCATTGCTTCACGAGGAGCAAATCCATGCGCTAATCCAACAACTTTTCTTTGGACGGGAAGCGACGCCGGTGCGGCATGTCGGTTTTTCCACAATGGAAACAACTAGTGAGACGGCGGCCTTGTGCCTCGAGATCGCCTCAGCTTTGGCTCAGGAAAACCGATATGACGTTGGGCTGATTGATGCCCAGCCGGAGGCAGTGTCGCTGCAAACGCAGTTGCGAATTCCTTCTCCGAATCGCGCAGAGGCGACCTGGCCGATTGCGCCACGACTGTGGATGGTTCCCCGACAAAGCTGGCTACCGGGTGGCGGTGGGGCGCGCATCACCGATCAGAACTTGACCCGTCTTCGCGAACTCACGACCGAGTTCGATTTTTCAATTTTGTGTTGTGCAGCCGTCTCCTGGATCACGGCCAGTATCGGCCAAGCATGCGACGGACTCGTACTGGTACTGACAGCGAACAAAACCAGACGACTCGTCGCCGCTCAAATCAAGGATCAGCTTGCCAAGGCTCAGATCCCTCTCCTTGGGACAGTCCTGACGGAGCGACGTTTTCCCGTGCCTCAGAGCCTCTACCGGAGTTTGTGAATTTTATGGGCGAATTGAGCACAACCAGAGTCTGGGATACCGGCCCCAAAGATTGCCCCTCGAAATATGCCCGCATGACTCTTGGGACGTCCGCTCTGCAGCCCCCGAGAGCAGAGGCGGTTGAAGTGCCGCGCCGCGGTTCCTTGGACGCGACCGATCAGACCACGCCAAAACGAGTTCTCTCCGCCACTCATCCCCCACCCACGCGAGCCAGCGTCGATCGTTTCACGCTTGGCGAGTTGATGGTAGCCGACTTGATGGTGTTGGTGGCGGTGTCCGGCGGGTTATCGCTGTTCTGTCCTGCCTGGGGCCTGCCATTGATTTACCTACCGATTTTTGCTGGTTTGGCGACGCTGTTCGGGCTCTCGGAAGGTCTCTACAAACGCGCGGGGGATCCATCTCCTGATGGGACGGTCGGAGCATTAGCAAGGTCGACCCTGTTCGCGACGAGCTTAGTCTACATCGCTGCATGGGACGGAATGCATGCACTAACCGCTGCCAGAATATTTGGCAGCAATCTTGCCGCCCTCGCGTTGTTGCGCCGATTACGGCAGATGCAATGGAAGCTGCGGCGATGCCAAACGGAATCACGCAAGGTTCTCATCGTCGGTGGAGGCGCGAGCGCCCGGGCGATCGCTCATGCGCTGCGCAATGACCCGCTTCGGCGTTCAACCGTGTGTGGCTTCGTTGACGACAAACTGCCGCTCTCGCAGGCCGTGTTAGGGCGCATCGGCGATTTGGAATGGCTCGCTCGTTCCGAATTCATCGATGAGGTGATTATCGCTCTACCGAACCATCCGGCCCTGGCGCGAGAGGCGGCCGAGGTCGCATTTCGTAATCATCTGGATATTCGCGCCGTACCCGATCTGCCGTCGGGGCTATGGCCAGACTCGGGTATTGATCGCATTGGAGAAATACCAGTCGTTACCCTTCATCGCGAGCCTGTGCTCAGCGCGCCATTGTTTTTCAAACGCTTGCTGGACATCGGCGGCGCGGCATTCGCTCTCGCGGTGATGAGTCCGCTGATGGCGATCGTGGCTTTGCTCATCCGGTTGGATTCACCCGGACCCATCGTCTACTCCGCGGAGCGGACCGGCGCCAAGGGGCGCCGCTTTCGTTGTTACAAATTTCGCTCGATGGTGAGCGACGCGGAAGCCCGCAAGGCGGAGCTGCGTATGCGCAACCAGAGAGAAGGGCCGATTTTCAAAATTGACGACGATCCCAGGATTACCCGCATTGGGCGCATTCTGCGTCGCTTTAGTCTCGACGAGCTGCCCCAACTGTGGAACGTCCTGCGCGGCGAGATGAGCATGGTTGGTCCCCGGCCTCACCCGATCGAGGAGGTTAACCATTATGAACTGCACCAGTTCCGGCGCCTTGATGTGAAACCGGGGATCACGGGTTTGTGGCAGATTACGGCGCGTGACTGTCCGTCGTTCGAGCTCAACATGCACCTTGATCTCACCTACATCGAGAATTGGAGCCTGCGCCTGGACCTGCACATCCTCGCCAGAACCGTGCATGTGCTGTTCTCGCCGGAAGGGACCTGACTCACGCTATGAGCACCGGCACTCTAATCTGGGATCGGGACAACAATCCGCTGTGGCGCGGCGCGGGGTTGCTGCTGCGCCCGCTTCATTTCGGTTTGGCGTTTCCTTCCCTTCTGTATGTGGCCGCGATGACTGTGTTCTTATTTCGGCCGCCTGACTTGTTCTCCTATTACGCCGACCGAATCGCCTTTGGCGTTTTGGCGTTTTTCGTTGTGCTGCGCACTATGGCGCTCCGCGACAGGATCCCATTTTTCGCAGGAATCAGTTTGCCCATGCTTGCACTCACGGCGCTCGCCATATTACGGGTTCTGAGGGAGCCGTTCGATGCGCAAATCTGGAGCATTATCGCGAGCAAATACATCGTCCCTTTTGCCCTCTTTCACATTGCCATGCTGGTTTTTCGAGGCGCCACGCAACGCAGGCACTTTGAAATATTCATCCTTCTTGCACTCGCCTACCTTGTATTCATTGCCATTGCTTTTTTGGCGGACGCCCGGTCGCTCATCTTTCCGCGTTTTATTCTCGACCAAAGCCTCGGATTTCATCCGGACCGAGCTCGCGGACCATTTCTGCAAGCGGTAGCCAATGGAGTTTCGTTGAACATTCTCGGGATTCTTGTGCCTGCGTTTCCGCTCGGGCGCGGGGTGATCGGGAAGCTGCTGTGGTTGGCGCTGCCTCTGGCAGTGCTGGCTACGATGACGCGGGCGGTTTGGATTTCGTTCGCGGTGTCGACAATCGTCCTCGGGTTCCGCCTGCTCAAGCGCCGATTGCTGGCGGCATGTAGTTTGTTGGCGGCTGCGGGAGTCGTGCTCGGCATGGTCATGGCCCTCAGCAGCCACTCGCTAAAAATTGCACTGGGGGATCGGACTGGTGAACGTGGGCCGGTGGAGGCGCGCCTGGCCGTGTACGACGCGGGGTGGGCGATGTTTCTGGAGCGGCCGTTCACCGGCTGGCCGGCCCGCGATATGTATGCCGAACTCGGTCGCCGCATGGAGGGGTATCACCTCCGCACCTTTTATGTTCACAATACCTACCTCGCCTTGCTGGTTGAATTCGGTGTTCCGGGCTTAGCGCTGTACGGCATTCTCTTCTTCAACCTATTCCGTTTGTCATGGCATCCCTCTGACGGTGAGACAGAGGTGGTCGCTGCGTTGCGTAAAGCGTGGCCGGTCTTGCTCGGCGTCTATCTCCTGAACGCTTTTTTTGTCGACATGGCTTACCAGTTTGTCATTGGGCTCGTTTTCACGGTGGCGGGAATGCTTTGCGCCGCCGAGGAATCTCGGGCGTGACCACCGTGGCTTACATCGCGAATGAATTCCCTTCTCCGCTTGAACCTTATGTGATGGATGAAATCACGGAATTGCGGCGGTGCGGGGTGCGAGTGATCTGTTGCAGCGGTAAGCGCGTGGCGCCGAATCGTCTCAGCCTGGCGGAACGTGCCTTCTGGAAAGAGACACTGTTTTTTCAGCCGCTCTGCGACGACGAACTGCTTCGGGCAACTCGCCGGCTTGCTTCGGATCGCCGCGGGCTCTGGCAGATCCTGCGTCCTTTGCTTTGGGACCGGGGAACCCGGCCGTCCCTTCGCGTACCTGCGCTCGGTCACACATTGATGGGCGCCGCCTTGGCAGGAGAACTGGAAGGGCTCGAGGTGGAGCACATCCATGCTCATCATGGATACTTCGCATCTTGGATGGCACTGGCGGCCGCGCGCCTGCTTGGCATCGGCTTCAGCTTTACTTTGCACGGTTCCGATCTGCTGCGGCGTGCCGACTTGCTCGCCGCTAAGCTGCGCGCTTGCAAGTTTTGCGTGACCGTCAGCGAATACAACCGTCAATACGTTCTTCGCAAATACCCTTCCACACCGGAAAACAAAATTATGGTGCAACGGTTGGGGGTCGATCAGGTTGCTCCTTTCGTCATCAGTGATCACGCTAGCGTCGCGAGCGCTGGAAGATTTTGTCTGCTCGCGGTGGGTCGCCTGCATCGCGTGAAGGATTATCGCTTTCTCATCGAGGCATGCGCTGTGCTACGCGAGCGGGGCTTCGACTTTCTCTGCTGGATTGTTGGTGAAGGACCTGAACGTCCGGCTCTCGAAAAGCAAATCGCCGCGTTGCGGCTTCAAGGTCACGTTTACTTGATCGGCCATGTGCCGCGCGCTGACCTGCCGGGTTACTACCGCTACGCCGACTTGGTGGTTATGACCAGCCAGAGTGAAGGGATTCCGGTGGTCGTGATGGAGGCCATGGCTCACGAAAAAGTCGTGCTCGCTCCGGCCATCACCGGGATTCCCGAACTGGTCGAGCATAAGCGAACTGGATTTCTGTATCAGCCCAACTCCTTGCCGGATTTCGTCAGCGCCGTGCTATGGATTGAAGCGAACAAGAGTTCCCTTTCAATAGTCCAGAGCGCGGCCGCGGCCAGTATTGCCGTTTCCTTTAATCGCCAGCAAAACCTTTGCGATTTTGCGGAGCAATTCCTGGCTCGTATTGCCCGATCGGAGCGTGATTGTGCGCATCCTCTACTGCAACAAATACAACTATCCGTTTAGCGGGACAGAAGCATACCTCTTCGACCTCATCGGACGAATGGAGGCGCGCGGGCACGAGACTGCCCTGTTCAGCATGGACCACGGTCGCGCCCCCGCGTTTTCCGGCCGCAGATATCTTGTGCCGCAAATTGACTTCAAGGATCCGAATGCGGGCTTTCTGAAGAAGGTCAGGATGGCAGGGCACGCTCTCTATTCGCCGTCGGTCCGCCGCGCCATGCGCAGGTGCCTCGGCGATTTTTCGCCTGAGCTCGCTCACGTTCGCGGCATCTACCATCACTTGTCGCCATCGATCTTGTGGGAACTGAAACGCCAGAGAATACCTGTGCTTTATCACCTCAACGATTTCAAGATTTTGTGCCCTACTTATAACTTTGTGGCCGACGGCCGACCTTGCGAAGAGTGCGCTCAAGGTGCCTTCCACAATGTGGTGAGGAAAGGATGCTATAACGGGCCGCGCTCGAGCGCGATGGTGCTGGCCGCCGAAGCGTACCTGCACAAGTGGTTGAAAACCTACGAATCTTGCGTCGACTTGTTCCTCGCTCCCAGCGAATTTGTGCGCGCCAAGCTGATCGCGAGCGGGTTCCCGGCGGAACGAATTGAAACGCTGCCCCATTTCCAGGTTCTACCAGCTGACAAAGAGTTGAAAACTGACGAAGGCTACGTGCTCTATTTTGGCCGGCTTTCTCCTGAGAAAGGTGCCTATGAACTTGTGCGCGCCATGGCGCAACTGCCACATATTCCTCTAGTAATTGCAGGAGATGGCCCGGAGCGAGCTCGACTGGAGGCGCTAACGCGCGAGCTCAACCTGCAGCAGGTGTTATTTGCGGGAATGGTGCATGGCGAAAAGCTTCAAAAACTCATTGCTACCTGCAGCTTTTCCGTGTTTCCTTCTCATGCCTATGAAACTTTGGGGAAATCCATTCTTGAGTCTTATGCGTGGGGACGCCCGGTTATCGCTTCGGACCTGGGTTCGCGCCGCGAACTCGTGCAGCATGGCGTAACCGGCCTGTTGTATAAGGACGGCGACAGGGAACAACTCGCGCATTCCATCGGATTTCTGTTCGACCGGCCCGATCTTATCGAGAAGATGGGAGCGAATGCGCGCGGCCGCGTTAAGAATCATCACGACCCCGAGCAACACATGGAAAAGCTGCTCGAGATATACCAGCGGCTCGCATCTCCCAAGCAACTTTTGTCTTTTCCGGCAGCAAGCCAGGCGGCTGCGCCATCACGTGGCATCCGGGTTGCGTTCATTGGCGGTCGAGGCGTGGTCTCGAAATATAGCGGCATCGAATCCTATTACGAGCAGGCCGGGCACGAACTGGCCCGGTTGGGACATGATGTCACGGTGTATTGTCGGACATATTTCACTCCTGCCATAAAGACGCGCAACGGCATGCGCGTGCGGCGATTGCCGACGATCCGCTCCAAACATCTGGAGACTTTCGTTCACACTCTGCTCAGCACGGCTCACGCCATGACAGCGGACTACGATATAGTTCACTACCATTGTCTCGGACCGGCGCTATTTTCTTTTCTTCCGCGGCTGGCCGGCAAGAAGACGGTCGTGACCGTGCAGGGTCTCGATTGGCAACGCGGCAAGTGGGGATGGATCGCGTCTCGGGTGCTGCATTGGGGAGAAGCGGCCGCGGTGAGATTACCGAATGCGACTATGGTCGTTTCGCGCACGTTGCAGCAACATTATCGCCAAAAATACGATCAGGAGACCATCTATGTGCCCAACGGAGCCGCCGTGGCACTTCGGCGCTTTCCGCGAAAACTCGTCGAATGGGATCTTCACCCCGAAAACTATGTACTCTATCTGGGCAGGCTTTCGCCAGAGAAAAACTGCGACCTCCTCATCAACGCCTTTAAAAAGGTTAACGGTTGCATGAAACTTGTGCTGGCCGGGGGATCGAGCCATTCCGATTCTTATGTCGAGAACCTGCACCGCCATGAATCCGACCAGATTCGCTTCCTGCCGTGGGTCTCAGGAAATGAACTCGACGAGCTTCTCTCTAACGCGGCTATTTTCGTATTGCCGTCGAAAATCGAGGGTATGTCACTGGCGCTGCTCGATGCCATGGCAGCCGGAGTTTGCGTCCTGACGAGCGACATCCCGGAAAATGTTGAAGTGGTGGAGGGTGCAGGTTTTACATTCCGCGGGGGCGACCAGGCGGACCTGGAAGGCAAACTTGATTTGCTCATCCACAATCCCGAACTTCGACGCGAGTCGGCGAAGCGCGGGCGCGAGCGGATACAGGGACAGTATTTATGGCCTGAAGTCGCTCACTCGATTGAAGAAGCCTATTACAACTTGCTAGGCTGGATGCCGAGGAAGATGATGCCGCTGGATCGGATGATGATCCGCGCGTCGGGGATTTCGGCAGCGCCGCGGAATCAAAGTCCCGTCGCGTGATCCGCTTCTAAAAAGCGCGCGTCGAATACCACAACCGCGCCTTGCGTGAAATATTGCCCGAAAAATACTGATCTCGCACCGGCTTGCAATCGCGATTAGAATCAGAATTCGGCGGTCTGGGATGACGCCGCTTTGCTGGCATGGAAGATCTAATCATTGTCACCGGTGGCGCCGGCTTTATCGGGTCGAACTTCATTCTGCAATGGATCGCCTCGGAAAAATCTCGCATCATCAATCTCGACAAACTGACTTACGCAGGCAATCTCAACAACCTCCGCGCCATTGAATCGAATCCGCGTTATCGTTTCGAGCACAGTGACATTATTGATCGCGAGTTTCTGTTCGAGTTGCTGAGGCGCGAACAGCCTCGCGCGATCGTACACTTCGCCGCCGAAAGCCACGTCGACCGCTCCATTCACGGGCCCGATGATTTCGTGCGCACCAACGTGAGCGGCACATTCAGCGTGCTCGAGGAATCCCGCACTTATTGGTCGACCCTTCCCGAATCTGAGCGCGCATCGTTCCGTTTTCTTCACGTTTCGACTGACGAGGTATACGGATCGCTTGGGCCTGACGATGCGGCTTTCAGTGAAAACACGGCTTACGCACCCAACAGCCCATACTCCGCATCCAAGGCGGCATCCGATCATCTAGTTCGCGCTTACCTGCACACTTACGGGCTCCCGGTGCTCACGACGAATTGCTCCAACAACTACGGACCCTATCAATTCCCAGAAAAATTGATACCACTCATGATCCTGAATGCCTGCGCCGGCAAAGAGCTTCCGGTTTATGGCGACGGCCAAAATGTTCGTGACTGGCTCTATGTAGAGGATCATTGCCGCGCTATTCGCTCCGTGCTCGCACAGGGCCGCATTGGAGAGACCTACAACATTGGCGGCGGCAGCGAAAAAAAGAATTTGGAGATCATCGGGTCTGTTTGCCAATTGCTCGACGAATTGCGGCCGAACGATGCGGTTGTTCCACACAGCAAATTGGTGACATTTGTCAAAGACCGTCCGGGGCACGATCGCCGGTACGCGATGGACACGCGCAAGATTGAGCGCGAACTGAATTGGCATCCTTTGGAAACATTTGAGAGTGGAATCGACAAGACCGTCCGCTGGTATCTTGAACACGAAGACTGGGTTCGCGATGTGACCAGCGGCAGTTATCGTCAATGGATGGTGAAGCATTACGCCAGCGAGCGATGAGGCAAAAGGGTTGGCCTGAAACTTAACATGACCAAAACCACGCAACCGAAATATAAAGGCATCATCCTGGCAGGCGGGTCAGGCACGCGCCTCTACCCCGTCACGCACGTACTTCCAAAGAGTCTGCTGCCAGTGTATGACAAGCCGATGGTGTATTACCCGCTCTCGACGCTGCTGCTGGCGGGCATCCGCGAGATTTTGCTTATCTCGACGCCAGAAGATCTGCCGCGTTTTCAGCACTTGCTCGGCGATGGCTCGCGCTACGGGGTCCATTTCGAATACGCTCAGCAACCGAAGCCGGAGGGAATTGCACAGGCATTTCTGATCGGCAAGAAATTCATCGGCTCCAGCGGTTGCGCGCTCGTGCTCGGGGACAATATTTTTTACGGTCACGACCTGGTTAAGGAATTACGGGCGGCGACGCGGCAGGGTAAAGGCGCTCGTGTTTTCGCATATCCCGTCAATGACCCCGAGCGCTACGGCGTCGTCGAGTTCGATCGGCAAGGCAAAGCGCTCAGCATTGAAGAAAAGCCAAAGCAGCCGAAATCTCGTTACGCTGTGACAGGACTTTATTTTTACGACCAGCAGGTCGTCGAGATTGCGGCGAGCCTCAAGCCGTCGAAGCGCGGCGAACTTGAGATCACCGACGTCAACCGTGTGTATCTCGAGAGCAAGCAATTGAATGTGTGCGTGATGGGCCGAGGAACGGCGTGGCTCGACACGGGCACGCATGAGGCTTTGATGGAAGCATCCCTATTTATTCAGACGCTGCAAAACCGGCAGGGCCTGATGATTGCGTGCCCGGAGGAGATCGCGTATCGCTCGGGTTACATCAACGCCGAACAGGTCGAAACGCTGGCGCATTCGATGCGCAACAATGCGTACGGCGGCTATCTTCTGCAAATGCTGCGGGAGCGGGTTTTCTAGGTGATGAAAACTTTTCGATGAGAGCCGTCGCCACCAGTCTGCAGGGAGTTCTGCTGCTCGAGCCGCGAGTGTTTGGCGACGACCGCGGCTTTTTCCTCGAAAGCTACAATCATCGTGCATTTGCCGCGCTCGGTATTGGCGAGCCTTTCGTACAGGACAACCATTCATTTTCTGAAAAAGATGTTGTTCGCGGATTGCACTATCAGATTCGCCAGGCACAGGGGAAACTCGTGCGGGCCATTACCGGAGAGATTCTCGATGTCGCGCTCGACCTTCGCCGAAGCTCTCCAACATTTGGAAAATGGGAATCGTTCAGGCTTTCGGGCGAGAACAAAAATATTCTATGGATTCCCCGGGGATTTGCGCACGGCTTCCGGGTTGTGTCCGGGAATGCGCACGTCCTCTATAAGTCGACAGATTTTTATGCGCCCGAGCACGAACGCACGGTCGCTTGGAATGATCCAGCGTTGAAGATCGACTGGCGACTGAGAGAAAAATCCGAGGCGACGGCGGGGGCCTCGACGATTGTGTCGCCGAAAGACCAGATGGGCGTGCCTTTTGCGGATGCGGAGAAATTTGACTGAAGCTTCACTATTTCAAACGGAACTCGACCAAAATACTACTCTCGACTTCAACGGCTTTGCCGCTGGAGAGGTAGGGTTCAAATTTCCAGGAGCGTACCGCGTCGGTCGCCGACTGAACAAGCACGGGTTGGCCTGAGATGGCCCACAAGCGCTCCACGCTGCCATCGGGACCGATCATCGCTCCTAATTCGACCCGCCCTTCAGTTCCGGCGAAGCGCGCGGCCTCTGGATAGATCGGTTCAACTTTCGTGAGAATTCTCTTTTCCATAGTTTCAGGAGAGACTCGCAGCGAATCTCCGACAGCCGGTCGATTTTCCAGTTCGTTCCATGATCTCTGCCACTCCCACCATCCCAGGGCGGCGAGAGCGAGCATGGAGGCAATCACAATATAAAGTGCGCGGCGTCCGATCTGAACTCCCCGCTTTCGCGTGGGGACCGGTTGGCCAGCGGCTGGGTACGCTTCGTTCTTTGTCAGCCCAACACTCTCATTCTTTCTGAGGTCCACTCTCTTGAGATCGTTGAACTCGAGAGGCTTTGTGGCGGAGCGGTAGATCCAATACCGAATCATTTCCTTCTGCTCAGCCGGCAACCCTACAAATTCCAGACCACAACGAAGCTGCAACTGATAACGCACCAGGGCGCGAGCACGCACCGGCACACCAACATTAGGAAACCGCAGCTCAACCGCCACTTGCTGGCCTGCGGCCATCTCTCCCGCGATGATTGCGCCCACGCCAACTTCGCTGATGTCAGTGCAACGACCGGGTAAATTCTCGGGGACCCCGGAGCGCAAGATAATCAGGTCAAGAGGTATGCTGATCGGATGCCGGGGGAAATTGCGCTGCGGCGCTGCTTGTAGCGTCGACGATAGAACTGCACTCATCAGACTTCCTCCGCAAGATAGCGAATCATGTCATGCGGCTGGACGGAACCGGCTGGAAGAACGACGAATAGCATGCGCGTGTGAGTTGTTGCACAGAGTATATCGGAAGCCTGCGAGGAAAACGCTGAATAGTTTGTTCTGGAGGGCGCGGTCACTCCATGTCGCGCCAATTTGGGCCGACTCCGATCTCGACCACCACCGGCACCGCGAGCGAGCGCGCGTTTTCCATATGCTCGCGAACCAGCGGCTTTAGAATTTCGACCTCCTGTTCCGGCGCTTCGAACACAAGTTCATCATGGACCTGCAGAGTCATCCGCGACTTCATCCTGCGCTTGCGAATCTCCGCATCGATTCGAATCATCGCGAGCTTGATGAGGTCGGCGGCTGTTCCCTGCAGCGGAGTGTTCACCGCCGTGCGCTCGGCAAACCCGCGCTGGGTGGCATTCTTGCTGTTGATGTCAGGAATTGGCCGAATGCGCCCAAACATCGTCTTCACTTTCTGATCGCGGCGCGTCTGCTCGAGGGTGGAGTCGATAAAGGCTCGCACACCAGCGTATTTTTCAAAGTATGCGTCGATAAATTTTCTGGCCTCTGACGACTCGATGCCTAACTGCTGCGATAGGCCAAACGCAGACAAGCCGTAAACAATTCCGAAGTTCACGGCCTTGGCCTTGCGCCGATCATCGGCCGTCACCATCAGCGGCGGCACGCCGAAGACCTGAGACGCGGTCAGTGTGTGGATATCATCCCCGCGCCGAAAGGCCTCGACCAGCAATTTATCTTTTGAAAAATGTGCCAGGAGCCGCAGCTCGATCTGCGAGTAATCCGCGCCCAGCAGCACGTGCCCAGGTTCGGCGATAAACGCCGCGCGAATCTCGCGCCCGAGTTCTGTGCGAATCGGAATATTCTGAAGATTCGGATTCGCCGAAGACAGCCTGCCGGTAGCTGTTCCCGTCTGTCCAAATGTCGTGTGCACGCGTCCGCTATGGCTGCGGATGAGCGCCGGCAATGCATCGACGTAGGTCGATTTCAATTTGGTCAGCTGCCGGTATTCGAGGACTAGCCGCGGCACTTCGTGGGCTTCGGCCAAACCTTCCAATACATCTACAGCGGTCGAAATCTTTTTTCCTTTTCCGTACTTTACCGGCATCGGCAACGCCAGCTTATTGAACAGCACATCACCTAGTTGCTTTGGCGAATTGATGTTGAACTCGACGCCGCAGCGCTCGTAGATGTCGCGCGCTTTGATTGCCGCCTCGCGCTGTAATTTCCCGGACATCTGCTCGAGCGCAGTCAGGTCGATTTTTACTCCCGCGTCTTCCATACGCACCAGCACGGGCACGAGCGGCGCATCGATCTCTTCATAGACTGAAGTCAGCCCCTCTTCGTCAACCTCCTTGCGCAGCGCCGTTGCCAGCCTGCCCGTGACATCCGCGGCTTCCGCAAGGTTGCCGCTTAGCTTTAAGTTGAGTCTGCGCAAGGCAACCTCTGGCAGTGAATGCGAAGAGTAGGTCGGATCGAGCAAGTAGGAATAGAGCATGGGATCATGCTGCACTCCGGCCAATGCGATTTCACGTTCTGGAGAATGCTTAGAGAAATGGTGGAGTGCGCCTTTAAGATCGTGAATGGTTTTGGCGACGCCGGAATCTTCGAGCAAATTTTTCACTCGGTTGGCGAGGGCTTGGTCTTCCATCGCTATCATCACACCAATCCCGTGAGCATTAGAAATAGCGATGCTCTCTGCCGCTTTAGCAGTTCGACCCTTGGCATCCGCGGGTTGCAGATCCAGGAAACCCGACTGTGCCGGCCGCGGCTCATCTTCTTCAGCCACATTCTCAGATTTGGCATTTGCGGTAGGTTCTGTTGGAACCGCGAATGCGAGAGGCGCGCTCTTATCCGCATCCTGCAAATACTCTTCGAGCTCAGCCTTCGTCTTGATCTCGCGATAGTCGCCCTCTTTCACCTCAACTACTGGCAAAAGCTCTTTCAATAGAGAAGTAAATTCGAGTTCGGCGAATAATGCGCGTAATGACCCGGCATCCGGCTCACCCGCTCTCATCGCCGCGACGTCCAACACAACCGCCACGTCGGTGTCGATCGTCACCAATTGTTTGCTGTAGAGGATGTTGTCGCGATTGTTCTGCAGTGACTCGCGATAAGTTTTCTTCTCTACTTCGGCGGCGCGTTCGAGAGCTTGTTCGACGCTGCCAAAGCGCCGGATCAGATCTACCGAACCTTTGTCGCCGATTCCGGGAGCGCCTGGAATGTTGTCGATCGAATCCCCGCGCAGCGCCATCACGTCCACTACTTTCGAAGGAGGGACGCCGAGAATTTCTTCCACCTTGGCAGCGTCGCAAATCAAATTATCTTTCGGCGGATTCAGCACGCAGACTTTCTCGTTGACCAGTTGCAGCATGTCTTTGTCGCTAGAGACCACATATACCTGATAGGATTCCGCCGCTGCTTTCTTCGCCAGGGTTCCGATTACATCGTCGGCTTCGTAACCTTCGAGTTGCAGAATCGGAATGCGATAGCCCTCCAGTGCACGCCGAATATACGGAATTTGCTGTACCAAGTCGCCTGGCATTTCGACACGATTCGCCTTATAGCCTTCGTATTGCGACTCTTTGAAGGTCTGGGTTTTTATATCGAATTTGCGGATGGTCGTAATCGCTTCCGCCTGCTGATTGCGGATCGTGGGCGCGCCTACATCGAAAACCGCCGCTAGATATTCCGGAGAGAAATCGTCACGCAGTTTGCGCAGCATGTTGACGAAAACATAGGTCGCGGCGGTCGGAACTCCTATCTTCGTCGACATGGGACGCTGCCGCGCCATGGCGTGATAGGCACGAAAAATAAAAGACATCGTATCGATCAGAAAAATCCGTCCCTTGGTCCCTGCCGGAACAGACGAATGCGCGGGCGCACTTGTGGACGCAGCGTCCTCGGGTGGCGACAATTTTTTCCTGGCTGGCAACCTGCTCAGTTTAGCAGTTCCGTGAAGTACGCAGATCGAACGGCCATTGTCCACTCACCGTGTTGCAATCGCGTATGATATGGAGTTTTCCGGCACGCTACTCTTCAAGTGCTGGACTCTGATCGCCCATGCTGCCGTTCAAGCTCGTTTACAGCGACGACTATTACCTACCCATCGGTTCGCATATTTTCCCCGCGGAGAAATACAGGTTCATTCACGACCGCCTGCTCGCTTCCGGAATTGCGGCGGCTTCCGATTTTGTCGCACCTCGTTCGGCCACTGACAAAGATGTGCTGCTGGTGCATACTCAGCAGTACGTACAGAAATTAAAGACCGGCACGCTTAGCGCGCGTGAAGAGTTGGAACTTGAAGTTCCATACTCGCCAGAGTTGGTGAGCGCCTTCTGGCTGGCTGCGGGAGGCTCAGTGCTGGCCGCCGATCATGCGCTCAACGACGGCGTGGCGATCAACATTGGCGGAGGATTCCACCATGCCTTCCCCGATCACGGCGAGGGCTTCTGCATGCTCAATGACGTCGCCATCGCCATCCGCTGCATGCAGCGCGACGAAAAAATTCGTAGGGCGATGACGGTGGATTGCGACGTCCATCAAGGTAACGGCACGGCTGCGATTTTTTCTGGAGCTACGCCGAGGACAAGGCAACGCGGCAGCCACGCCGGAGATGTGTTCACTATCTCGCTCCATCAGCTCAATAATTATCCGGCGTTGAAGCCACCTTCGTCGCTTGATCTGAATTTGCCCGACGAGATGGGAGACGCCGATTATCTGGCGTGTCTTGGCGATGCGCTCGGTATCGCCCTGAAAAAGTTCGAGCCGGAACTTATCTGTTATGTCGCTGGAGCCGATCCTTATCGCGAAGATCAGCTTGGTGGATTGTCGCTGACTATCGAGGGGTTGAAACAGCGCGACGCTCTGGTATTTCAAATCGCCAAGACGCGCGGCATCCCGGTGATGGTCACCCTGGCGGGCGGATACGCGGTGAAGGTGAAAGATACGGTCACGATTCACTCGAACACTGTCGTCGCCGCCTCAGAAGTGTTTAGCGGCAAGAAGTGACAGAGGCGCCGTCCGTGAAAAAAGAAATGCAGAAGCTATACTTCTGTTCATGGACGTAGTCCCTTCGCAACTTTCGCATCGTGAACTTTACAATATTCTAATTAATGCAGTTGTACCGCGGCCGATTGCGTGGGTCTCGACCGTCAGCGCTTCTGGACGATCTAATCTCGCGCCCTTTTCATTTTTTAATGCGGTGTGCGCCAAGCCTCCGCTGCTGGCGTTTGCGACGGGGATGCGCGCGCCGCACAAATCAGAGGCGGCGACCGACGAGGCTGAAGGGCATCCTGGAGTACACATTAAAGACACGCTGCGAAATGTTCGCGAGACGCGAGAATTTGTGATCAATGTGGTGACCTTCGAACTCGCAGAAGCCATGAACCTGAGCAGCGGCGAATATGACGTGAGCGTTGATGAATTCGAATTGGCGAAGATTGCGTCGGCGCCGTCGAGGGCAGTGCGGCCGCGACGCGTGGCGGATTCTCCAGTGAGCTTTGAATGCAAGCTCTATCAGATTCTTGACTTCAACCAAGAGGCCGAAGGGGGCAGCCTGGTGATTGGCGAGATCGTGTCGGCACACATCGACGAGCGATGCCTGAAAGAAGGGCGGCTGAATCGGGACGCGCTCGATCTGATCGGCCGCATGGGCGGCATGCAGTACACGCGAACCACGGAGCGGTTTGAGATGGTGCGGCCTGTGGTCGAGTAACGAGTGGCCTTATAATTTGTCCTCAATCCTCGAAACTCTTCGCTCCTCCCTTCATGCGGTTGGTCACGACCTGTTTCCATATCCACTTGATAACGCGGGCGTCGTTGTAGCAGTAGCCGAGATTGTGATTTAGAGTGGAGAAGCAATGCCGCTCACAAGTGTGTTTCATCTGCTTGAGCTGCTGCTGATCAAATTTTGCGTTGTCGATATTTCCCCAATCGAAGGTTGAGGGGTACATGGGGAAACATGGAGCAACCGTGCCGTCGGTGCGGATGATTACATTGTTTTGTCCGGCGCGGCAATTCCATTCGGTAAAATGCAGTTCGCCGTTTGTATCTTGCGCTATGCCTGGAGTCTTCGAGAGCATGGCGGCGATGTTGCCGTTTGTGCCGGTGCCGTCGCCATACCAGCCGTATTTTTTCAGGTCGAGGCCTGAGGACATGCGGATAAAGGCCTTCATCTCCTGCAGGCGCTGGACAGAATTCACCATCTGGTAGCCGGCTTTGTTCTTTTCGATGAGCCAGTCGATAAGATCATCGGTTGCTCGCCAATCTTCGGGGCGAATGTAGGTTGGATTTTCGTTCAGATGCTTGAAGTGCTCGTCCTGCTCGAGCATCGGCGTCTCGTTGATGTGGTAGTCGGTGGCGAGACGGTGCGCGTGCGCGTATTCGGTGAGCTTCTTTACGTCTTCGTGATTGTTGCGGCAGATGTTGATGTTGAAGAACACCATGTAGCCGTAGACATACTGTTTGCGAATTAAGTATTCGAGATGCTTCTGGCCGGGAACGAATGCCTTGGGCAGGCTGGGTTTTTCGTCCCATGCGTCGAGCGCGAAATTAAAGACGGAGACGCCGGCGTCGCCAAGGCGATCGGCGACTTCGGGCCGCAGCAGCCGGCCGTTGGTGCCAATGTAAATCCAGAAGCCTTTTTTCGCCGCATAGTAAACGACTTTGTGGGCGACTTGCGGGCGCAGGAGCGGCTCGCCGCCCATAAGCGCGAGCACGCGGCAGCCATTGTCGTGAAGCCAATCGATGGAGCGCTTGGCGACATCCTCGGTCATGCCTTTCACTTTGTTATCGAAGGCCCAACAGTACCAACAGTCGAGATTGCATTTGTAATCGAGAAAAAGATAGGCGGTGATGGGATGGAACTCGCCGGGCATGACGCGCGATCGCATGTAGGGGAGAAGCCAGCCTCGGACTTTGCGCCAGAGCTGGGGGTAGGTCCAGTCGCGTTTGTCCGGAGGCACTTCGGGGCCCGGGTCTTTCAGCAATTCCGGATACTGCGGGAAAACCGGCTCGGGTAATGTCACGCCTCGCGGCTCGGCTGGCCTTGGCCCAGAGGAGGCGGAATTCATCAGGAGGTTGTGAATGTCGACGTCAATTCTGAATTTGGCGGGCGCTGCGGAAGCCATGTCCTTTCCTCGCTATTTGGAATAATTTTTAGAGATGCCTGAAGTAGAAGCAGAGTTTCATAATTAGGGCGCGAAATTTTATATTTTTTTATTTTGAGCGGCTGGCGATCGATAGTCTGTACGTTGGCGCACAGATTGGCCGTCTGTTTTGGCGGCCTTGATCGCGCCCCGCTCAATGCCGACGATTCCGCGACTGATAAAATAGGGCCAGTCTATGTTTGAGAATCTTCAGGAAAAACTTCAACGCGCCTTTAAGTCTCTTCGCGGACAGGCCGTTCTTACCGAGGAGAATATTTCCGAGGCGCTGAAACAGATTCGTCTGGCGCTGCTTGAGGCCGACGTCAACTTCAAAGTCGTTAAAGAGCTGATCGACCGCATACAGGCTAAGGCAGTCGGGCAGGAGGTGTTGACCGCGCTTTCGCCGGGCGAGCAGGTGATCAAAATTGTCCGCGACGAACTGGTGGCAACGCTTGGCAAAGATACCGCTAAATTAAAATTTGCTTCGCAGCCGCCTACGGTTGTGCTGATGGCCGGGTTGCAGGGGTCGGGCAAGACCACCACATCGGGCAAGCTTGCCAACTGGCTCAAGAATGGTGGACACCGTCCGCTGCTGGTGTCGGTCGACGTTTACCGGCCTGCGGCTCGCGAGCAACTTAAAGTGGTGGCGGCGGCGATCAAGGCAAATATTTATGAGGGCGAGGTCGGCGAAGCGAATACGGCTACCGTGGAGCGGTTGGCTAAAGAAGCGCGGCGCGAGGCAATTAACTCGGGATGCGACGTCTTGATCGTCGATACGGCGGGGCGACTGCACATCGACGATCAGCTCATGGACGAGATGCAGTCGCTGAAGCGGCTGCTCAATCCGCAGGAAATTTTGTTCGTTGCCGATTCGATGACTGGGCAGGACGCGGTGAAGTCGGCCGATGAATTTCATAAGAAGCTCACGCTTACGGGCGTGGTGTTGACCAAGATGGACGGCGACGCTCGTGGCGGCGCGGCGCTTTCGATTCGCCAGGTCACGGGGCAGCCGATTAAGTTCATTGGCATCGGCGAGAAATACGACGCGCTGGAGCCGTTTCATCCTGATCGGATCGTGTCGCGCATATTGGGGATGGGCGACATTCTCTCGCTGATCGAGAGAGCTGAGTCGCAGATTGACAAGAAGAAGGCCGCGGAGCTTGCAACCAAGGCTCTCAGCGGCGATGGCTTTTCGCTCGAGGACTTCCGCGACCAGTTGCGGCAGGTTCGCAAGATGGGGTCGCTGCAAAGCCTGGTTGGAATGTTGCCGAGCATCGGGGCGTTCTCCGGCTTGCAGAAGGCGGCTGATAAGGTTGATGAAAAGCAGATCAACCGGGTCGAGGCCATCATCAATTCGATGACCGGATTCGAGCGCAACCATCACGAGGCGATCAACGGGAGCCGACGCAAGCGGATCGCTCGGGGCTCGGGCACGAGCGTACAGGAAGTTAACAATTTGCTGCGGCAGTACGCGCAAATGAAAAAAATGTTCAAGCAGATGGGGAAACCGAGTTTCGCGCGGCGGATGGCGGGGATGAAGTTCCCGGGGATGTAGAAGGTCATTGGTCATTGGTCGTTGGTTGGTCGTCGGTTGTTTCGTTGGTTGTTCGCAGAGTCTCAGAAGTTCGCAGCTTCACGGGCACCGAACGACTAGCGACCAACGACCGCACTCTTTATGAAGTGGCGATCTCTTCAGGAATCGGGTCGGTCGAGTGACCTTCGGCCTTTGCGCGAGATTTTTGCTGAGCGTAAAGATGCCATTGCTCGGTACGTACCGGCTGACGTTCAAGCCGTTCATGCCCGCACCATTGCGAGCCTGAAAGCTGAGGGACTTGCATCTCGGGCGCTCAAGGTTGGTGATCTCGCGCCTGCTTTCGAGCTTCCTGACCAGAACGGTAAGCTTGTTTCTTCTGCGGATCTCTTGGCCACGGGGCGCGTTGTTGTTTCTTTTATTCGTGGGCGATGGTGTCCGTTTTGTGTTGCGCAGATGGAGGCGATGTCGTCTGTCGCGGGTGAGATCGGTGCGGCGCGGGCTGGGATGATTGCGATCTCTCCGCAGACTCAGAAGCAGGCATTCTTTATGCACGACCAGCACAAGCTCGCTTTCCCGCTGCTGGTTGATGGCCACAACGGGCTGGCCCGGCAGTTTGGGGTGGTGTATCGCGTTTCTGAGGAACAGCAGGCACTCTACAGCCGGACGTTTGTGAATCTGCCCTTTGCCAATGGCGACTCGAGTTGGGAATTGCCTATTCCGGCGACTTATGTGATTGACCGCGATGGCGTGGTCCTATTGGCTTCGGTCAATGAGGATTATACCGAACGGGTTGAGCCGCTGGAGATCGTGGAGGCGGTGCGCCTGCCACGTGATCGGGATTGGCCCATAACGGACCGCGCTGGCTAGGTGAGAAGTGTGCGGCTGCGCGATTTCTCAGGCTCGCTGCGCCATGGCTTTTGGCTTGGAATGCTTTTCGTCGCCGGCCGGTTCGTCCTCAAACTGCGACTGCAGCACGTCGTTCCAAAAGGAACTGTTCGACGCGACCGCAGAGACACCGATCTGTCCAGCATCGGGACTGTCGTTTTCTCCCACCCAAGCAATCAGAAATTGTTCAGGTTTGTGCGATCGTGCCAAGGAGATTTTGCTACCCAGCCGCAATTTGCCCTGGATACCTTTCAGCAGAGCTCCGTTTTGGCTGATGTTGATGGTAACGACCTCCTGATTTAGGGGCTGTCCGCTGACGTCGGTGGCGGTGAGACGGACGGGCAGGGAGATATCGAATCTACGCTCGCTGCGCTCGATCTTGAACTGGCGCATGAGAGCGCTGAGCTCGGTCGCGATGGAATCCAAGTCGTGCGCGGCTTTTTGTGATTCTTGCGCACGCGCCAGACTTCCCTCGGCGGTTTGCGCCACTCCTGCAATGTTGGCGGAGATGTCACCGGCTCCGCTGGCCGCTTCGCGGCTGTTACGGGTCATCTCACTGGTCGTAGCGCTTTGTTCCTCAACGGAGGCGGCGATGGTGGCGGAAATGGTGTTGATTTGAGCGATGACGTTACTGACGGTTACGATTGCCGCCGCCGCACCTTTGGTATCTGCCTGGATGGCGGTAATTTTCAGGCCGATGTCTTCGGTGGCTTTGGCAGTTTGCTTGGCGAGTTCTTTGACTTCGTTGGCTACGACGGCAAACCCCTTGCCAGCTTCGCCGGCGCGGGCGGCTTCAATGGTGGCATTCAACGCCAACAGGTTGGTTTGCTGCGCGATCATGGTGATGACTTTGAGGACTTCGCCGATTTCCTTGCTGGACTGGCCCAACTGAACCACTGTGGCGTTGGCCGTTTGGGCGGCACTGACGGCGGAGGCGGCGACCTTGGCCGCTTCGTGAGCGTTAGCGGCAATGCTCTGGATGGTTGAGGTCATCTCGTTTGCGCCCATCGAAAGACTCTGGAGATTTTCGGTGACCTGCTGGGTGATGCGGGAGGCGGAGTTCGACTGGGTGGCGGTCTCGCCGCAATTCGTGGTGATCTGCTCGCTGGCCTCAAGCAGCTGCTGACTGGCGCATCCGAGTTTATTGGTGTGAGATGAAATGTCGCGAAGGATATGCTGAAGTTTGTCCATGAATAGATTAAAGAGGCGACTGACTTCGCCCACTTCGTCGTTACCGAAGCCGCCAGCCGCGCTGAGGCGTTTGGTGACATCGCCCTCGCCCTCGGCGATATCCTGAATCATCTGGGTCAATCGCTTGAGCCTGGAAGAGATGCCGCGGCTCAGGAAGATGGCAATGAAGGCTCCGATAGACAATTCCGCCAGGGCAGTCAAGGCCAGCGCCAGATTCAGGGAACGCATTCCCTTGTCCAAATCGGCCTGACTGTTTTGCAAGACTGATTCGAAAGAATCAGCCATTTCTCCGAGCGGCTTGGCCAGGGTTTCGGTGAAGGCGCGATCCTGCTTTTCGCGGATGGCGTTCGTCTTGACGTAGGTGAGGACGGCGCTCGCCAGCATGAGGACTAGCACGAGTCCAAAACCCAGCCCCAGTTGCTTGCCTAGTGTAAGTTTCATTTGCTCCTCACGCTCGTTACCCTGGGATCGCACCTGACAGGGAAGGATCTGGATTGGGCGTTCATCTTAACTTCGGTAATTCGCGGGGAGAACTTTAGCGGGGAAGTTAGGAGAATGGGCCGACTCAAAACAGCTCGATCGGCACGGCGTGACCAGATGCGGAGGCCTCGAGGAAATCACCGGTCGCCGATTTCCCGTGCGCTACGTTCTTCCTGGGTTTTCTTCTTGGACCAGTCGCGCTGTATCGAGACGGACGGTAACCGGCTTGCGTTTGTGCAGGCGGGCGCGCAACTCGGTCAGAGTTGGCCGCTCGCCGCTCAAATCCGCCGCGCCGTCGGAAACGGGAGGTGGGTGGAGGCTCCCACTTCGAGATTGTCGAAGACAACGGAGACCGGCGTCCGTGTGTCGCGAAAGACCCATGCGCCACCGCGCTTGCCGAGCATGCTCTCCACGGCGGGACGTTGTGACCAATCAAGAGTTGGCATGTTACGCGGGTTTTTGCGACGGTTTGGCCGAGGGGAACGCGCCAGAGTCATTAGCGCCAGTCTTGGGCGCCGTGATAGATATGCAGGATCTCCACCGCGTCGGCTTTAACAGAATAGACGACGACGTAAGGAAGGGGCGGAAGTGGCAGTTCCCTGGTTCCGCTCCGGTGGCCGGGTCGGCCACTGTTCGGTGAGGTTTTCAGAAGGCGGATACGCTGATAAATTGCCCGCACGGTCGGTTCTGCGAAGTGCGGGTGATTTTTTTGCAAATAATTTTTAATGTTCTCGAGATCATCGGCGGCGGGGACGGTCCAGCGTATGCGCATCGGGCGGATACGTTATCGGGACTTGAACATGGCTTCCAGGCGGGCGTCCATTTCTTCTTCTTCGATAAACTCGCCACGCTCGGCTGCTGCTAATCCTTTTTCTACGGCGGCCAGGAAGCGGGCCTCTTCGCCGAGATAGCGGACAACAACGTTGGTCACAAGCTGTTCGGGGACGGTCCCGGCTTTCGTGGCGACCTGCGCAATCTGCGCTTGCTGCTCGGGGGTGAAGTGGACTTCCATTGACGTAAGGGTACGAAAAAAGACTGATGGTGGCAAGGGAATGATGGGCCGGTTCTACTGTCTGACTAAACCCAAGATTGACGCGATCGTGGAACCCAGGTCTCGAAAAGCGCGAGACCTGGGGCACCCTCCGGTTTTTCCTCGGTCAACATTCAGAGACAAACTCTTGCTATGCTCGCGCCGGGGATGTTGGCCACCCGCCGGATGGGGCCCCGGCGCACAGCAGATAAAGAGATGTGTATCATCCGGAGATATGAGGCTAGAATGTGATGCGTTCGGCGATGAATACGCGGGACAGAACACCGCTCGAGTTGATCGAAGATTTCCTGCTGTCTGACAGCAGCAAGGAGACGGGTTTCGCAGATCGGCTGCTCGTCTACATCCTTAAGGCCGCCGTGGTGCTGACGATGCTAGCCGCGATCATCGCGGCGTTCGCGCTTGGCTCTTGGGCTCTCTCGTGGGTTTACGTCAATGCAATCGAGTTCGTATTTAAACATTGGCGTGCCTTCGTATTGGTTGTCGCTGTTTTGCTCTTGTGGTCGTTTGTGGGCGGACTAAAAGCAAAAAGAAACCGCGGAATGTAACGATGATGAGTGCTCAGGATCGCCAGAAGGTTCGGCTTTCGAGTTCCGTCACCGTAGCGCGGTACAGTGCAATGGAATCCTCTCGAGATCGCGAAGGCTTAGCCGACTTCATTGAAGAAAGGCTCCTAGAGAGGTACGTCCTGCCTGTGACCCAGACCTGCCATAAGAACGGCTTCATTATGATTGCCGCTTCGTGGCTGCTAATCGAAACCTTGGAGTCCTTCTATCGAGGGTGGGAGGACACGAGCAAGCGCATGAAGCGCGATGATATTGACCCCAATTGTCGCCCCATAGATACTAAGTCAGACCGCATTTCGAGGAGTCAGGTTGCCTTTTGCTACTTCTTCGGGCGCTTCACCAAGTTCTCTGATCTGCACCCGCTGGCAGGGTCGATTTACACCTGCGTTCGATGCGGGATTCTTCATCAGGGCGAGACAAAGGGTGGCTGGAGAGTGCTCCGCAAAGGTCCTATGTTCGAACCGGCATCGCTGACTCTTAACGCGACAAAGTTTCTTAATCAAGTCGCCGATTGCGTAACGCGGTACGCCAATTGCTTGCGAGGCGCCGAATGGGAATCTGATCGCTGGAGAAACTTCATAGGCAAAATGGCGGCGATCATAAGGCACTGCGATCCTGCCTGATGGCATCGGTTTTTTGATCGGAATCCGCTCGCCCTCCAACCGCATCTAAACCTTGACAGTGGTTCGCTCAGGTTATAGCATGGCCGGATGCGTAATCATCATGTCATTGATTATAAAGCACTAATTTAGTATTGGAGGATGTGCTATGGGAAAGATTATTGGGATTGACTTGGGGACTACGAACTCCTGCGTAGCGGTTATGGAGGGCGGAGAGCCTAAGGTTATACCGAATGAAGAAGGAGGGCGGACTACGCCTTCGGTGGTCGGATTTACCAAGACTGGCGAGCGGTTGGTGGGGCAGGTCGCTAAGCGGCAGGCGATTACCAATCCGGAGAACACGGTGTTTTCGGTCAAGCGCTTTATGGGAAGGCGTTATGACGAGGTTAGCGAAGAGTTGAAGATGGTCCCATACAAGGTTGAGAAGGATGGCGACGGAGTGGTGATCGTGGCGCAGGGGAAGAAATATACCCCGCCAGAGATCTCCGCGATGATTTTGCAAAAGCTGAAGAAGGCGGCGGAAGACTATCTCGGCGAGAAAGTGACTGAGGCGGTGATCACTGTGCCGGCCTACTTTAATGATGCGCAGCGGCAGGCTACTAAGGATGCCGGCAAGATTGCTGGGTTGGACGTTAAGCGAATTATCAACGAGCCTACGGCGGCGGCTTTGGCTTACGGGCTCGACAAGGGCAAGGACGAGACGATCGCCGTTTACGACTTTGGCGGCGGCACGTTTGATATTTCGGTGCTTGAAGTGGGCGAGGGCGTCATCGAGGTTAAGGCCACGAATGGCGACACACACCTCGGCGGCGACAACATCGATCAGCGGCTGGTGGATTGGCTGATTGATGAGTTCAAGAAGAATGAAGGGCTCGACCTGCGCGGCAAGGGGAACGAAATGGCATTGCAGCGTCTGCGCGACGCGGCGGAGCGGGCGAAGATTGAGCTTTCGACGACTATGGAGACGGAGATCAATCTGCCGTTTATTACGGCGGATGCTTCGGGGCCGAAGCACCTGGTCATTAAGCTGACTCGGGCAAAGCTGGAATCGATGGTCGAAGATATTTTGCAGCGCTCGGTTGGGCCGTCGAAACAGTGCTTGAAGGACGCCGGCGTTGATGCTTCGAAGATCAACGAAGTGGTGCTGGTCGGCGGACAGACTCGCATGCCTCGCATTCAGGCGATTGTGAAGGAGCTGTTCGGCAAGGAAGGTCATAAGGGCGTCAATCCGGATGAAGTCGTGGCGGTGGGCGCGGCGATTCAGGGTGGCGTGCTGGGCGGCGAGGTTAAGGACCTGTTGCTGCTCGATGTGACTCCTTTGACGCTGTCGATTGAGACTTTGGGCGGCGTGGCGACTCCGATGATTCCTCGGAATACTACGATTCCTACGAAGAAGACGGAAACGTTTTCGACTGCGGCCGATAGTCAGACCTCGGTTGAGGTGCATGTGCTGCAAGGGGAACGCCCGATGGCGGCGCAGAACCGAACGCTGGGGAAATTCCATTTGACGGGATTGCCACCGGCTCCTCGGGGCGTGCCGCAGATTGAGGTGACGTTTGATATTGACGCAAACGGCATCCTCAACGTGACCGCTAAGGACATGGCCACGGGCAAGGATCAGAAGATCACGATTACTTCGTCTTCGGGCTTGTCGAAGGAAGAAGTGGAGCGGATGGCGAAGGAAGCAGACGCTCACTCGGCTGAGGATAAGGCGCGGCGCGAAGAGATCGAAGCCAAGAACCAGCTCGACTCGATGGTTTACAACATCGAGAAGATGCTGAAGGAGCATGGCGACAAGATCTCGGGCTCGGAGCGCGGAGATGTTGAGAACGCTTTGGCGGACGCCAAGAAGGCTATTGAAGGCGGCGACAAGGCGGCGATGGACTCGGCGCGCGAGCGGCTGACGACGGCTTCGCACAAGCTGGCGGAGCAGATGTATAAGGCGACGCAGGCGGCTCCGGGGGCTGGGGCTGGTCCGGCTGATGGAGCGGGCGCGGCTTCTGGCGGGAATGGTGCGAGTCAGAAGAAGGACGAAGGCGTGATCGACGCTGAGTACGTGGACGTTGAGGACAAGAAGTAACGCTGCTGGCTTTTAGCCATTGGCTTTTGGCTTGGGGGGCGCGTGCTGCGCCCCCATTTGCTTCATGGGTTGAAATGATTATCACGGGCGAGAACGGGGGTAGTGAATTGAGATTCGAAGTGAATGGACAGATGTTTTTTGTGAACTTCGTGCCGGAAGAGGGGCGCTGGTTCTGCTACGCTCCGACGGAGACCGGACTGCAGAAGATTCCGGTATCGATGGATGCGGCGCCGTTTGAGGCGTTCACGGTGGAGATGGATGAGCAGGCGAAGGAAATTGTCAATTAAGTTGAGTTGAGGTAGGGGTCCTTCGACTTCACGCGGCCCTCGGCGCTGCCGAGGGCCGTGCTACGCTCAGGATGACAACTAAAAACTTTTCTTCAGAATGACATGGCGTAACATGGCGGGGAAAGACAAGCTCAGATTACGCTGCAGCTAGACGATGGCCACAACAACTAAAGACAAAGATTATTACGGCGTACTTGGGGTGAAGAAGTCGGCCTCGACGGACGACATTCGCAAGGCGTTTCGCAAGCTTGCGCGCAAGTATCATCCTGACGTCAATCCTGGGGACAAGTCGGCGGAGGAGAAATTCAAAACTCTGTCCGAGGCTAACGATGTTCTCAGCGATCCTAAGAAGCGAAAGATTTACGATCAGCTTGGGTTTTATTCGGACAATATCGATCCGGCCACAGCGGAGGCTTATGCGCGTGGGGGCGGGCAGCCGGGAACTGGTCCGGCGGATTTTGGCGGAGGCTTCTCGGGAGGGCGCGCGGGCGGGCCGAGCAATGTTGATTTTGGCGGGTTTGATTTCTCTGATTTGTTTGAAGGCGCGCGTGGTGGGGGACGGAAAAGCTCAAGTGGGTCGAGTGGATCGAGCGGCGGCTTTCGCGATATTTTCTCGAATATCTTTACGGGCGGCGGGCGCGGCGATGCGGCTGACGTTGGCCCGGAGGAAGGCAGCGATCTCGAGTATCAGGTTAATGTGCCGTTCTGGACGGCGATCCGCGGTGGCGTGATGAAGTTGAATATCGCGCGCCGCGATGTTTGCGGAAACTGCCACGGGAATGGATATGTCGAGGCGCCGGGGGAGTGTCCGCAGTGCCATGGCAAGGGAACGATCGAGCAGACGGGCGGGCGGATGAAGTTTAATGTGACGTGCCCGCGGTGCCATGGGACGGGGAAAAATATTTCGACTTGTCCGGTGTGCCATGGTGAGGGCACGATCGAGCGGACCGATCCGCTGGAGATTCGGATTAAGGCGGGAACGCGGGACGGGCAGCGCATACGGATTGCGGGCAAGGGCAATGCCGGGATGCGTGGTGGGCCGAGCGGCGACCTTTATGTGATTATTCGGATTGATGAGCATCCGCTGTTTCGGCGGGAGGGTGACGACATTCAGATTGTCGTGCCGGTCACGGCGGTCGAGGCGGCTTTGGGATCGAAGATCGAAGTGCCGACGATCGATGGGCGCAGCGTGTTGAAGATTCCGCCGGGGACGCAGTCTGGGCAGAAGCTGCGGTTGCGCGAGAAGGGCGTGCCTTCGGCCACGAAGGACGGCGTGCGCGGAGATGAGATTGTCGAGGTGAAGATCACGGTGCCTATGCCTCGCGACGAGAAGACTAAGGAGTTGCTACGGGAGCTGGCTAAGCTCAATCCTGAGGATCCGCGGGAAGAGCTGTGGAGCAAAGTGTAAGAACTCTATCGACGCTCTGAATTCCGTAATCCGTTTTCTCCTCTGTAACACTGTGGCAGAAATCTTCTTCGCGCCGCCTCACTCACGCCGCTAATCGCCTACAATTGAGTCCGCGTTCGGAGGATGAATGGCGTCCGCATCTGTTGTTTCCAATCCATCTTCATTGCTGCCTTTGCGCATCGAGGGGCTGGTCAAGCGCTTTGGCGGGTTGACTGCGGTGAACGGCGTTACGCTGGAATTGAAAGCCGGCGAATGCCTGGGATTGCTTGGCCCGAATGGCGCCGGAAAGAGCACTCTGATTCGGAGCGTTGTGGGACGCGTGATTCCGGACGCGGGGTCGGTTTCGGTGTTTGGCGCGCCGGCTGACTCTCGCGGTGCGCGTGAGGCATTGGGATGGATTCCGCAAGAATTGGCGCTATATCCGAAGCTCACTTGTCGCGAGAATCTGGAATCGTTTGGCCTGTATCACGGCCTGCGCGGCGCCGCGTTGACGGCGGCTGTAGAGTGGTGCCTTGATTGGGCGTCGCTCACCGACCGCGCGCTGGAACCTGTGGCGCACTTATCTGGAGGAATGAAACGGCGGTTGAATATGGCGGCCGGGCTCATTCATCGGCCGAAAGTGATTCTTATGGACGAGCCTACGGTCGGAGTCGATCCGCAATCGCGCAATCGCATATTTGAGATGATCGAGATGCTGCATGACGAGGGCATCTCGATGCTGTATACGACGCACTACATGGAAGAGGCGGAGCGGCTTTGCGATCGCGTTGCGGTGATCGACCATGGGCGCGTTATTGCGCTCGGGACGAGGGATGAACTGGTGCAGAACGCTTTTGCTTCGCGCAGCGAGGTGGTGGTGCGGTTCGCGAAGTCGGGCGACGGCGTCGACGGTTGGGTGAAAGAGCGGGCCGGAGTGCTCGAGGATGGGACGGCACGGTTCACGATCGAGCACGCTAGTGAGGTTGCGGTATTGCTCGACTCGGCGGGCAAAGCCGGACATGAACTCGCGGATATTTCGCTGCGCAAACCTAATCTCGAATCCGTTTTTCTGCACTTGACGGGAAGGGAGTTGCGCGATTGATTCTCCCTATTGTTAGGACGGGCTTGATCGCGCTTCGGCGTGACCGGGGAGCTTTCGCGTTGAGCTTCGTCCTGCCGATCGCGTTCTTCTCTATTTTTGCGGTGATCTTTGGAGGGCATCGCGACAGCACGCCGAAGGTGAAGGTGATTGTGGTCGACGAAGACCGCAGCACGGCTTCGCAGAGGTTGATTCGGGGGCTGGAGCGTGAAGGGTCGCTGGCGGTGAAAAACAAGCCTGCCGCTAAAGACGGTGTGGAGCAGGCCGACTACACGGCAGCGACGGCGGAGGCCGCGGTGAAGGATGGCACGGCTCCGGTGGCGCTGATTATCCCTCACGGGTTCGGGGAGAATCCGATTTCGTTTGGCGCTCCGGGCGAGAATCGTCCGATGATCCAGTTGCTGAAGGACAGCAGCGACTTGATTGCGCCCCAGGTCGTTGCGGGGCTGCTCCAGAAGGTTGTGATGACGGCGATGCCGGATATTATGGCGGAGCAGGGATCGAAATACCTGGATCAGTTTGCGGGCGGGTTCACTGCGGAGCAGCGGAAGCGAATCGACGACGGGCTGGAAAAACTGCGCCGGCTGGAAAACTCGGACGAGCGGTCGAGCACGTCCGGCGACTCGAATCGGGGAATGCCTGTAGTAGTGGCTACGCGCGATGTGGTGGGAGAAAACAAGAACAATCCAATGGTGTCTTTTTATGCGGCGGCGATCGGCGTGATGTTTCTGCTTTTCACGGCCAGCGGGGCGAGCGGTTCTTTGTTGGACGAGGCGGAAAGCGGAACGCTTGACCGGGTGCTGAGTTCGCGAGTGACCATGGGGAATCTGCTGGCGGGGAAGCTGCTCTACAGCATGTTGCTGGCATTTTTGCAGCTGGTCGCCATGTTTTTATGGGCGTGGCTGGTTTTTAAAGTCGACTTTATTTCGCATATTCCTGGCTTCGTGGTCATGGGCATCTCGACTGCCTTTGCGGTGGGGGCGTTCGGCATGTTGCTGGCCAGCATTTGCCGGACCCGGGCCCAGCTTGGTCCGCTATCGACGCTGCTAATTTTGCTGATGTCGTCGGTTGGCGGCAGCATGTTCCCGCGATATTTCATGTCGGAAGCGATGCAGCGGGCGGGTTTATTCACCATCAATGCGTGGGCCATCGACGGCTTCACAAAGGTCTTTTGGCGCGATGAACCGATCTCGCATCTGTGGCCGCAGGTGCTGGTGCTGCTCGGCATCGGAGTCGTGTTTTGGGCTGTCGCCCGGCGGCTGGCGCGACGGTGGGAATACTCGTAGCTGCTTCGAAAACCTTCTTGTGCGGGAAACTCTGTCTCGCCATTACTCTTGACAAAAAAATTGCAAAAAAATCTTGCATCTGTGGAAAATTGCCGTAATCTCACACATGCGAACTAACTTCGCCGAAATGTCCGGGAATCGCTGCAACTCGGGAACCGCGAGAGCATCTTAAAGGGAGACGCGGTGGTGAGAGTGAGTCGTTTAAGGAGGAAGCCATAGAAATTGGTAACAGCTACCGCACGCCCTAACCTTTCGCAGACTGATTTGAATCCTGCCACAACTTCCAGCGTCGCTCCTCAGGTCCCCCCTCAGAACGATAAGACGAAGAAGAAATCTATCCGGCTCACGCTTTGGCCGCTGGTGGCCGCCACCTTTTTTATGGTTTCAGGTGGAACCTATGGGACCGAAGACATTGTGCATGGCGCGGGATATGGCAAAGCGATTCTCATTCTGCTGCTGACTCCGCTTCTCTGGAGCCTGCCGACCGCGTTCATGATCGGCGAGCTTTCGAGCGCGCTTCCCTTTGAGGGAGGATATTACGCTTGGGTGCGACGCGCGATGGGAAATTTCTGGGGATTTCAGGAAGCGTGGCTGTCGCTGGTCGCGTCGATTTTCGATATGGCGATTTATCCGACGCTGTTTGTCGCGTACCTGACGCGGATGTTTCCGTGGTTTCAGGAGAATCATCGTGGCGTGGCGGTGGCGCTTGGGGTGGTGATTGCGTGCGCGGCGCTCAATATTATGGGCGTGAAGGTCGTGTCGACGACATCGCTGTGGCTGTTCTTTTTGTTGTCGGCGCCGTTCGCGGCGATTTTTTTGCTGGCTCCGTTCAAGATTCACGCGCTGGCAAATGCGGTGACCAAACCGACTACTTCGAACGTCGATATTTTGGGCGGGTTGCTCATCTGCATGTGGAATTACATGGGATGGGATAACGCTTCGACCATTGCGGCTGAGGTGGAGAGACCGCAGCGGACTTATCCGCGGGCGATGCTGTGGGCGGTGGCGATCGTCTGCCTGACTTACGTGCTGCCGTTTGCGGCGATGTGGATTACCGGGCTTCCGGCTTCGGCTTGGGAGACGGGTGCATGGGCTGACATCGCGCAGTTGATGGGCGGACCGGTGCTCCGAATCGCGCTGGTGGCGGGTGGGATGATGTCGGGCTTTGGCATGTTCAATGCCTTGGTCATGAGTTATTCGCGGCTACCGCTGGCTATGGCACAGGATGGAATGCTGCCGAAAGTGTTTGGCAAGCTGCATCCGAAATCGCGCGCGCCCTGGGTTGCTATCCTGGCCTTGGCTGTGGGATGGGGACTGGCTTTGAATCTTGGCTTTGAACGTCTGGTCACGCTCGACATTATGATTTATGGCGTCAGCCTGACGCTGGAATTTGTGGCGCTGATTGCGCTGCGGATCCGCGAGCCGGAATTGAAGCGTCCATTTCGCGTGCCGGGTGGGCTGTTTGGGGCGATTGCGGTGGGGATTCCTCCGACACTGCTGCTTGGGTTCGCGGTGGTGAACAGCGAGCATGAGGCGATCCTCGGGATGAGCGCATTCTGGTTTGGGCTGATTCTGATGGGAGCGGGCGTGGTTGCCTACGCGATCAACCACGCGCTGAAGCCGGCGGGCTGGGCTCGGCCGGAGGCGAAGCCGGAGTTGGCAGCGTAAAACCTTTAACCACAGAGGACACGGAGGCGGGGTGACTAGCGTCATCCCACTTTTTTCTTGCTCGCGGTGCTACATTAGTCTCAGCATGAGCATTCGGAGCGCGTATCGAAGTACGCCGGGCTACCTTGCGGTGCCTCTCGCCCTTCTGACTTCCGCTGTGGCGGCGCTCGCGATCGCTACACTGGGAACATTCGCAAAGTTGTTTTTCCTAGAAAAATTTCACCGGCCTGGGGCCGGCGATCTCGGTGAGACTATTCTGCTCGTCTTCTTTGTGACACCAAGTATTGCAATTCTCGGTTTCGTAATTTGTTTTTCGATTTTAGTTAACTGGCATCACTCCACTTCCTGGCGAAGTCCAACCTTCGCGTTTGCACTCGGCGCCGTTTTGGTTTGGGTGTGGGCCCATGATTTCGGTGGGATTGGAATTGCACCCTTCGTTCCGGGAGCCGTTGCGTGGCTTGCTACCTGTTGGTTCTTGCGTCGCAGATCAGGCGCTCATTCTGACCATGTCCTCCAAGCGTAAATCCAAGGGCGCGTACATGATCTCGGCGGTGGCTGAGATGTATGAGATTCATCCGCAGACCTTGCGGCTTTATGAGCGCGAGGGGCTGCTCAAGCCTAGCCGCACAGAGGGGAATACGCGCCTTTATACGGATGAAGATTTGCAGCGGCTGGAGTTCATCCTGTCGCTGGCGCGCGATCTGGGCGTGAATATCAGCGGGATCGCGATTATTCTGCAAATGCGCGAGCGCATGGAAGAGATGCAGCACCAGATACAGGATTTCGTGCAGTACATACAGCACGAAGTGCTGGCGCGGGCTTCGGCGGCGGCCGATCCCGCGAAGGGCGCGATGGTGCCTTTGCGGCGACCACTGGTGCCTACCGTGGAGTCTTCCCGCCGCAAGTAACGTTTCAGCGGAGGACACGTTCCCCAGGGGCTAAAGCCGCCATTATCTTTGGCAGTTATGGCACGGCTGAAGCCGTGCCCTTTCAAAGCGAATTCAAACAGACGCAGTGCGAAGTTCTCTGCCTTCTTCAGTTTCTCAAGTCACGCGGTGGTTTCTTGCCAGTGCGTCTCGCGGAGAGTCCACTGAGTACGAACCGTGAATTTACTGAAATTTCATCTCTGCGCAACCAACGGTGGCTTCTCGGGTTGTAGGTTCTAGCCATGACTTCTGAAAATGCTCCGGGTGACCGCAGTGCGCGCCCATCCTCGGTTGATGACCGTACGAATGCCACGGCGCATGATAAGAAAATCAAGCTGACGCTCGATGCGGGATCTTCTGGTGGTGCGGTGGTGCTGCATTGTCAGGGGCGGATCATTTTTCAAGGCGAGGCTCGCGAGCTCTGCGGCATTGTGACTGAGGTGTTGCCGGCGGCGCGGCGGATGGTGGTGGATTTAGCGGGCGTCGATTTGGTGGACAGTGGCGGGCTGGGGGAGTTGGTGCTCACCCACATGTGGGCGGAGGCGGCGGGGTATTCGCTGAAGTTTGCCAGCCCCAAGAGATCGCTGCGGCGGCTCTTCGAAATCACCAATCTGGTGGCGGTGTTTGACGTCTATGGCAGTGTTCCCGAGGCCATGGCGGCAATGGTGCAGGAAGAAATTCAATCGGCATAGAAGAAACCGCGGACTGACCGCGCCGAGCGGTGTCCCCCAGCGGCTGAAGCCGATATTGAAAACGGACCCTTTATCCCAGCGGTGAACCGCTGCGCCACCCAAAAGCAGGAACGAAGGCAAGTTTTCGAGGCACCATTCAGTGAACGGAATGGGGGGCGAGGAGTGGGAATGTTGAGGGAGTAGGGGTCCTTCGACTCCGCAGAACGATTGCTTCGCGAATCGTTCCTCTGCGCTCAGGATGACATCTGTGGAGATCGAAATCATTCTCGCAGCGGTGAACCGCTGTGCCATCAAAAACAAGAACCACAGTTCTTGCCAGCGTTTCCCTTGGGCAAGATCGGCCACCTTTACAGCAGGAGCTACTTTTCTCGTTGAAAGCGATAGCGACCGCCTCGCTCTTTGGCGGCTTGCTCGGCTACCTTTAGGAATGCTCTCCCGGCGTGAGAGAGTGCGGATTCCTGCCGGTAGACGAGGCGCAGCTTGCGTTGAAAATGCAGGTCGCGGACTGGAACACGAACCAGTTCACCGCGGGTGATCTCGCTCTCTACGCTGATCTCGGGCACCAGCGCTACTCCTTTGCCCATGCTTACGAAACGCGTAATGGCTTGCAGGGTGGGGAGTTCGACGTCCATGTGTAGCGGCGTTTTGTGGCGGCGGAAGGCTTCGATGACTTTTTCGCGATAGGGAGAGGCAACGATGTGGGCGATGAACGACTCGGCGCCGAGTTGGCGAATGCTGACTTCTCCGGCGGAAGCGAGAGGATGGCCGGGAGGAACGACAAAGACTAATTCGTCGAGGTATACGACGGTCGAGCGCAGCTGCGGTTCCTGGGGATCATAGGAAAGGACGCCTAGCTCAACATTGTGCTTGAGCACGTCGTCGGGGATCTGGCTGCCTAGCGAGCGGCGCACCGTGATTTTAATGGTCGGATGAAGGCGACGAAATTCTCCTAAGACGGGCAGCAGGTAAAGCGCGGTGAATTCGTTAGCGGCGATGGCCAGCTGGCCCTTCTGTAATTCGCGCATCTCGACCAGAGCGGTTTGGGCATCCTGGCGGAGGTTGAGTAGTTTTTCGGCGTATTCCTGGAGAACGCGTCCGGCGTCGGTGAGTACTCCGTCACGCGAGGAGCGATCGAAGAGCGGTTCGCCGATGTCGAGTTCGAGTTTACGGATGGTTTGGCTGACGGCGGATTGGGTGCGAAAGAGCTTTTCGGCGGCTCGGGAGAAGCGGCGTTCGCGAGCGACGGTGAGGAAAACTTCGAGTTGGGATAAATCCATCGGGCGGCCTCGTAGCAGGTCACTGTTCGCGGCCGCAAATTGCGACCACAAAGATTGGGTATGCAAGCGCCTGTCTATACCTTTATCAATTCAACGTACTTCATAAGCATCTCTAATACTATCGTAACCCCTAATGCTTAGTTAAAGATAATAATCTTTTCTTCTATCCTGCTGGCCGATAGAGTTTAAGGAGCAAGCAGATACTTCGGAGGAAACAGAACGATGGATCGCCCGCGCATCACTATTTTCGACACCACGCTTCGTGACGGCGAGCAGTCGCCGGGATGCAGTATGAATGTGCAGGAAAAAGTGCGTTTGGCGCTACAACTTGATCGGCTCGGCGTCGATGTGATCGAGGCGGGATTTCCGATTGCCTCCGATGGCGATTTTGAGGCGGTAGAACGCATCTCCGCTACAGTGCGGAGGCCGATTATCGCGGGGCTGGCTCGCGCTTGTAAGGGCGACGTTGACCGCGCGTGGCAGGCGTTGCAAGGGGCGGCGCATCCGCGCATACACATTTTTCTGGCGACGTCGGACATTCATTTGCAGTACAAGCTACGGATCACGCGGGAGCAGTGTCTGGAGCAGGCGCGGGAAGCGGTCGCGCACGCGAAGTCGTTGTGCGACGACGTGGAATTCTCTCCTGAGGACGCGACGCGCACCGATGTCGGATTTCTTTGCCAGGTAGTCGAGGCGGTGATCGCGGCGGGCGCGACGACGGTGAACATTCCCGACACTGTCGGCTACAGCATGCCGGAGGAATATGGGCAGCTGATTCGGACGCTGCAGGAGAAGGTTGCCGGAATCGAGAAGGTAACGATCTCGACGCATTGCCACAATGATCTGGGGTTAGCGGTTGCGAACTCGCTGGCGGGAGTGCAGCAGGGGGCGCGGCAGGTGGAGTGCACGATCAACGGAATTGGCGAGCGGGCGGGCAACGCGTCGCTGGAAGAAATCGTGATGGCGATGCGGGTGCGGCGCGATCGTTATCCTTACGAAAACGCGGTCGCTAGTGAACACCTGTTTGCTGCGAGCCAGATGCTGGCGGAGATCACGCGGGTTCCGGTGCAGCCGAACAAGGCGATTACGGGGCGCAATGCGTTTGCACATGAGGCGGGAATTCACCAGGACGGGATGCTGAAGAATCCGCTGACCTATGAAATCATGACGCCGCAATCGGTGGGCGTTCCGGATTCACGACTGGTGCTGGGCAAGCACTCTGGGCGGCATGCGCTGGCCTTGCGCTGCGAACAGCTGGGGCATCAGTTTGAACGCCGCGAACTGGATGAGATTTATCGGCGGTTTGTGGTGCTAGCGGACCGCATCAAGAAGGTGCAGGATGGGCATCTGCTCGAGTTGATCCGCGATGTGGTGGAAGGCAATGCCAGCAACGGAAGCGAAGTCAGCAGCACAGGCAAGAAATTTCCGCCAGCCACGGCTTCGTTACCTGTGCCGCGCGCTGCTGCTGTTGCGGCCAGTTCAAGTGACGCTCATGTCGCCCAGATAGCGGGGAGTGCCGGACAGGCGACCGTAAAGATTCCCCTCGGCGACCATCACGGCGAGCAGGAAGATTATCTGTGGGGTGTTTAACTTTCAGAGGATTTGGTTCCCCGCACAAACCAATCCGGCACGTTAGAAAATAAGACTGCCCGAATACGCCTCGGGGAATCTTTCCTGCATCTTAATACTCGATTCGTTCGCCGGCTGTCGGCGCGACCTTCGCGAGAATCTGATTTCTCTGAAAATGTGACGATAATCACGGCTGACTGAGACGTTGGTCACGGAAAACTTTCCCAAATGCGGGTGATAATTGTGCTATTAGTGGAAGATTCCGAATAAACGGTTAGGCGAGCGAGGATTCCATGCAACTGCGCGTCACATCCCTCCCCGGCGACGGAATCGGTCCGGAAGTCACATCGCAGGCTATTTGCGTACTGGAAGAAGTGGCGAGTGGGTTTGGCCACGATCTAGAGCTTGACGAAAAGGACATTGGCGGCGCGGCCCTGGCACAGTTTGGCGATCCGCTGCCGGAGGCGACGATTCAGGCCTGCCTGGCTTCGAACGCGGTGCTGCTCGGAGCCGTGGGGAATCCGGCGTTCGATCAAAATCCTCGTGAACTTCGCCCCGAAGCCGGACTGCTGCGCCTGCGGCAAGAGCTGGGAGCTTTCGCCAATCTTCGGCCTGCGGTGTATTATCCAGCGCTCGCTGCATGCTCGCCGCTGCGGGAGGAGATCGTCAAGGGCACCGATATCCTCATCGTACGGGAGTTACTGGGAGGATTATATTTCGGGCAACCTCGATCTATTGAGGGCAATCGCGGCGAACGCGGTGCGTTGAACACCATGCGTTACAGCGAGGCGGAGATTGAACGAATCGCTCGGGTCGCGTTTCAACTGGCGCTCACCCGACGGCGGCGACTGCTCTCGGTGGACAAGGCAAATGTTCTGGAATGCTCGCGGCTTTGGCGCGAGGTTGTGACCGGCGTTGCGTGTGACTTTCCGGGCGTTGATCTCTCGCACATGTATGTGGACTCGGCGGCTATGACCCTCGCCCTCAAGCCGGCAGACTTTGACGTCATCCTCACGGAAAATATGTTTGGCGACATTCTTTCTGACCAGGCGGGCGGTGTCATTGGATCGCTCGGTCTGCTCGCTTCGGCCAGCATTGGGGGGGCGGTGGGTCTCTATGAACCGGTGCATGGTTCGGCGCCGGACATTGCGGGACAGGGCATTGCCAATCCGTTGGGCGCGATTCTTTCCGTGGCGCTTATGCTGCGACATACTTTTCATTTGCCGAAGGAAGCCGAGTGCGTGGAGGCCGGAGTCACATCGACTTTAATGGGGGGCTTTCGCACGCGTGATCTGGCGCGGAGTGGGGAGCGAGCTGTTTCGACTGAGGAAATGGGCGGGCAGATTGCGGAGTTCGTGCGACTGGCCGCTGGAACGAGCAGACCGGCCGCCTCATGAGCCGACGTCTCACGACTCTGCGGCAACCGCGGCGCTAAATCTCACATTTTTCCCGGTGAGGGCAGTGCGTCCGCAGCGTAATCGCCGGACATCGCGTACCACCGGATTCTTATCACTTCGAGGAACATGCGCAGTCCGTCGCGGAAGGGATGGAGGCGAGTTCCTTCGCTGTGCGCCCAGAGAACGGGGACTTCTTCGACTCGCAAGCCAGCGCGGCGCGCTAGAAAAAGAATCTCGGGATCGAAGCCCCAGCGTTCGATTCTCTGTAGAGGAAAAATACGTTGCGCTGCATCGCGGCGGAATGCTTTGAATCCACATTGTGTATCGGCGAAACGCAAGCCCAGAAATATGCGCAACACCAGATTATAGATACGTCCGAAAGCCTGCCGATAGAGGGGCTGCCGCTCGGTCTGCAATTCCGCCCGCAGCCAGCGCGAGCCAATGGCGATGTCGGCGCCCTGAGCAATCGCGTCGAAGAGTTTTTGCGCTTCGGTTATGGGCGAAGAAAGATCGGCGTCCGAAAACAGGCATAAGTCGCCGCGGGCATGCAACATGCCGTTGCGCACGCTGAAACCTTTGCCGCGATTGCCGGGATTTTCCAGGAGCAGGACTTGCGGATGCGTCTTGCCATATTCGCGGACGATTTGCGCCGTATCGTCGGTCGAGCCGTCATTGACGACGAGAATTTCCGCATCCCAGTTCTGCTCCTGGACGTGGCGAATGAGGGCGTGAAGCGTCGGGCGCAGGCGCACGCCTTCGTTATATGCGGGGATTACGATCGAGTAGGTCAATAGTTCGTCCGTGAGAGAAATGGTGGCGTTGAATCATCGCGTGATCGAGTCATCAGATGATCGAAAGTCAAAAGCCGTTGCATTTGAATTTACAGGGCTCGATCATCCGATAACCCGAAGTAGGGTCTATGCCACTTGCTGGCGCTTGTCTAGCATACCGAAGAATTCGGAGACTAGCTCTTCATCCCAGAGTCCGCTTTGGGCTTCAGTTCGCATGGTTGCGGCAGCTTGGTCGTGGCTCAACGCTGCCTTATATGGGCGCTCGGTGCGAAGAGCATCGTAAATATCGACTACCTGCAAAATGCGTGGCAGCAGCGGGATCTCGCCACTGCGCAAACCGTCTGGATAGCCGCTGCCGTCGGAGTGCTCGTGATGGTGTCGGATAATCGGCAGCACCAATCGGAGCGACTTCAGGGGACGGCAAATCGATTCGCCGGTGAGAGGATGCTGTTTCATAATCTGCCATTCCGCGGGAGTGAGATCGCTTCCCTTCTTCAGAATTTCATCGGGCACCGCGATTTTTCCCAGGTCATGGAGGTAGCCGCCGCGGCTGAGGGCCAGAATTGACTCTTCGCCGACGCCAAGAAAACGGCCGAGATCGGTAGCATTGCGCGCCAGACGCTCGCAATGGCCTTCAGTGTAAGGATCTCTAGCCTCTACGCTCAGTCCCAATGTGCACAGAACCGAATCGGCGGTTTCCAGTTCGTCGGTGAATTCCTTCAGCTTGAGCAGCGAATTTACACGGGCGAATAATTCCTCGGAGTAAATAGGCTTGGTCAGGAAGTCGTCGGCTCCGGCTTCGATGCCCATGAGGCGATCTTCGCGAGCGCTAAGGCCTGTGATCATGACGATAGGAATGAGGCGCGTATTCGAATCGTCTTTGAGCTCGCGGCAAAGTTCGTAGCCGGTCTTGCCGGGCATAATCACGTCCAGCAGAATCAGGTCGGGGGGATCGCGGCGAATTTCGACCTCAGCGGCAGCGGCATTCTGCACGGCGATGGTGTTGTAGCCACGGCTCGACAACAATTCCCTGAGCAGGGCGGCGTTGACCGCATTGTCGTCGACGACGAGGATCGACTGCTTGCGCCGCCCCACCAATAGATCGCCCATACTGGCATAAGAGCCCGATTCCTGAGGAAAAGTTGTCCGGCGCTCTCGTGGTGGGAAGACCATTGCTTCACTCGCTTCCTGGGCAGCGGTGTGCGTTTGCTGTGTTTTTAGTTTCCCACACTGCCTTGAACTGCGCCAGCATGCTTTGAGGAATAACGCTGCCGTCGGCATTTTCTTTCACCCGAAACTGAACATTTTCGATGTTCAGGCATCATGGCGGCGATCTTGAGTGTCATGGCAATCTCTCATCATGTTGCGGAAATTCTTGCTGAGATCGTTTTTGATGTTTGTGACGGTCTGGATGTTGGGGAGCCAATGCGCAGCAGTTCCGAAACCGCACGTCATCACTTTCGGGAAATGGATTTCTGCTAAATGGCCGAATGCTGCCGGGCAAAAGCTCATCGACTTGAGAGTGCGGGCGTTGTTTGTGGATACGCGGATGAAGGAATACACGACTGGAAATCCGCACGAACTTACGGACCGCCTCTTTGTGGTGCGGCGGGCGTTTCGCGTAAACGATGCATTGCCAGGCGAAAACGCAGACGCGAGGACCGGCGGCCCGCGTTGGCAGTGGCAGCGCGGCGGTTGGTTGCTGATCGACCGCCTTATGGGACGCGTCTCGCAGCTGAATCTACCCGAGTTTGATGCCTTCTATTCGACGGCGAGTTGGTATCGGGATTATGTTGCGTACTGCGGAGTGTCGGAAGATGGCAAGAAACTTTACGCTGTAGTCTTCCAGGTAGGGCGGCGCAAACCGATACTGAAAAAAGACGCCGGCGCGGCGAGCGCTGGCGACGAGCCTGACTCGGAGTGTTCGGCGCCGACGTGGGAGCGCTCACCTGTGCGGGTGACTTTTCAGCACGGGGATGAGCCGAAGCTTGTCTTCTCGATAGGCAGCCGGGCCGTTGATGTGGTCAACGACGCGGAAGAACCGGAGGAGTAGTGGCGACCCGCGGCGCTTCGTCATTTTTTAGCGGATGTTGCCTGGTCGCAGCGGGCAAGATGCCCGCGGGACACCCGCCGGGACGGCAGCGCTAGAATCGCGTCGCAAAAATCCTCAACGGTTGAATCTAGGAATTCCATCCGAAGAATAAGGCGATCACTCCAAACGTATCGATGAAGCCGTGGGCCAGAATGCAAACCCATAGGTTGCGTCCGGAAAGAAGGTAAGCGGATCCAAGCACCAGGCCGGCCATGCCGGAGTCAACTATCCCGGCGGGTCCTTTGTAGTAGTGGCCATATCCGAAGAGGACGGAGACCAGCAAGACTGCGACCCAATACGCGATCTTCGACCTGCCGCCCACATCTGCGGCGCGCGTGACCAAATAGCCGCGGTAACTGATCTCTTCTCCGAATGCGGCGAAGGTCCAAACGATGAACAGCCAGCGGAAAGCCACCAGCCAGTGGCCTGTGATTTCGTCAAATCCGCTGGGCCCGACGGCCGGCGGCCAGAAGTGTTTGCTTAGGGGATCAACTACCAGCGAACTGAGCAGAATTCTTAGAGCGGCCGCTGCGATTGCGAACAGCATGGTTCGGCGCCACGAGGCTGGCCACCGCAGTCCGATGACGCTCCAGCCGCCATCGCGCACTCGTAGTGAGATCAGGCCGAGCACGAAAAGAATGGGCACTTCGTTAGGAATGACGTGATAGACGTTATGGCCGATCACAATCGTGGCGCCGACTAGAAACTCAGCAAGGGAGATCCAGCGCTGCGCGGGGCTTAGTTGCCTGGGTTGAGACGCGGTGAGATCAGTCGTGCTGGATGCCAGTGCGCCATTTGAGTTGATCGAATCATGGGATCCGTTCATGGCTTATGTTTCTCCCTCTTTTTGCAGTGCGGGGCTGGATCGCCGTTAGGGAAACACCAGCGATTTCCTGTATTGCCGCACGAACCAGATTGCGATGTAGGTGGTCAACATGATGAGTGCGCTGCCAGCTATCCAGCCAATCGGGACGATCCACCAGCCGAGCAGATCTCTTCCGGCCCCGGGCACGCTGCCAAAACCCAGTCGAACGGACAACTCAAAGTCGTCGGTGCCATTGGGAACGATCCACAACCCTGCGGTATGGGGATGAATCAGTTTCAACGCCGCCACCAGCATGAGAACCACGCCGAAGAAATATCCGAGAAAGGAGCCGAGCAGGACGAAGAAGCCGGCGATGCTCAGGCTTGCCCAGTGAAACAGGCTCTTGAGGATACGCAGAGGCGAGCGGCTGACTTCGGCTCGCGCTAGCAGGTTATCAGTCGTGTATTGGCTTGCCAGTTCTTCTGGATCGCCCAGGCCGGCCACCGCCGCGTCGACCGAGGCGATTGTTATCGGGCCATCGGTTGCCGATCTATCCATGATGTGGCTGCGGAGTTCTTCGATAATCTCGCGGGCATCTTCGTCGTTGAGGCCGCGCAAGCGCTGACGCAGCTTGCTCAGATAAGCGTCGACCGTCTTTTGTGCATCGCTGGGTGCGTTTGGCTGGGCGTTGCCGGAGATAGTCATTTATTTTCCCTTCACTACCGGAGCAAGCAGCCGGGACATGCTCTGTGAGAACCGGGTCCACATCCCGGCCATCTCGCGGACTCGCTGTCTTCCGGCCGAGGTGAGCGCATAGTATTTGCGGGGATGGCCGGCGTCGGACTCCACCCACTCGCTTTGCGCCAAGCCGAGCGCCTTGAGACGGCTGAGCAGCGGATAGACGGTTCCCTCGGAAACGATGAGATCGGAGTCGCTCTCGAGGCGGCGGAGAATCTCCAGGCCATAAAGCTTGCCGTCCCACAACGACGCTAGAATCGCTAGCTCGAGGCAGCCTTTACGGAGCTGGACTTCCCACTTGTCGGCGGCCTCGGGATCGCGGATATCGGGTCGCTTCATCGAGACACTATGCACTACAAGGTATCGTGTTGTCAATTGCACGATTCCTGTTGTCACGCGCGCTTATCGCTGGAATCCGCAGGTGGTCGACTGCATGGGATGGGTAGGGGTCCTTCGACTACGCCGGGCCATTCGCTTCGCGCAATGGCTCGGCTTCGCTCAGGATGACAACAGCGGCAAGGTTAATCTCCGGCGGCTTCGACTACGGAGATTTCTTCTTTTTCGGCGCCACGCGATGAGACCTTGGCGCTGGTTACAAGCACTACCGACGCTATGATAATGGCGCTGCCGATCACGATGTAGCGGTCGATGCGCTCGTGGAGGACGAGCCATCCAAGAAAGAGGGCGACCACTGGATTGACGTACGCGTAAGTGGAGACCTTGGAGGTGGGAACGTGCTGCAGGAGCCAGATGTAGGCGGTGTATCCGATGAAGGAACCGCACACCACTAAGTAGAGAATTGCGGCCACTCCGCGGAAGGTCCAAGTGGCGGTCGACGGTTTTTCTATTACAAATGCGAAAATCAGATTCGCAATTCCGGCGAAAAATACCTGCCATGCGATGGCGCTGAAAGGATCGGCGGCTGCCGTCTGCCATTTTTTTGAGAGTACGGAACCGAACGCCCAGCTGAACGAGCCTAGCTGCAGGGCGAGGGACCACCACAGCTCGCGATGACCTAAGGAACTGTCATGGCGGAGATCGGGAAGGATGAGAACGAGCACACCGACGATGCCAATCGCGAGGCCGAGTTTTCCACGGCGGGAGATGTGATGGTCGCCGAGTAGCAGGCTATCGAGAACGAGAAACCAGAGAGGTGTCACGGCGATCAGCAGCGCGGCCAGGCCGGTGGGGACGATGAGCTCGGCGTAGGATAGCGTGAGATTGCCGCCCATCAGAAGCAAAATGCCGACGGCAGCAAAATGACTAAGCTGACGTCCTGAAAATTTGATGCGGCGTCCGGACAGGGCGCAGTAGGCCAGCATTAGCGTGCCGGCGATCAGGAAACGCGTGGCGCACATCAGGCCGGGAGGAATTTCTTCAACCGCGATACCGATGCCGAGATATGTGGAACCCCAGAAAACGTAGACCAAGGCGAAGGCGAGAATGATCTTCCATTGGCTGGCGGGAGTTGCGCTCATTGGATAAAGGAACGGGAAAACTCAGAATATCAGAGAGGGTGCGGACAGTTGGTCGTCGGGCGATCAGGGTCATCTTGCCATTTGGATTCAAATGCTCTCGCGGTTGCGAGTTTCGCTCGGCTGGACAGGTGAGGGCACCCTTCGACAAAGCTCAAGGCGGGCTCTGCCCCTACGCGGATTTCGCGCGCGCTCGCTACGCGCCGTTGAGCAAGTTGCGCAGCGCGGCTACTTCGGCTTTGATGCCCGAACGGAGCGCGGGATCTACGTCGGGTGCGAAGTAGGGCGAGTGATTGGAGGGAAGCGTGTCGCCGCTATTCTTGTTTTCGGCGAACTTCTGCGGGTCGGCGCCTCCGAGGCTCATGTAGAGGGATGGGACGCCTTGCTCGATGAAGAAGGCATAGTCTTCGGACGGGGTGATGGGATCGGTGGTGATGACGTTGTCTTTTCCCAGTGCAGATTCGAGCGGGGCGCGCAGGCGATCGGCGAGATGGGGATCGTTGTAGACGGAGTCGGTCGACTCGTAGTGCTCGATTAGGGTTTCCTGCTGAGCGCCGCCGGCTACGGCTTCGGCTTTGGCGATGCGCGTGATTGCGGCTAGAACTTGCTTGCGTACTTCTGTTTTATACGTGCGCACGGTGAGGCCGAGTTCGGCTTGATCGGGGATGATGTTATTTTTCGTGCCGGCGCGGATGTATCCGACGGTGACGACGGCCATTTCCCCGGGCTTCACTTCGCGGGAGACGATGGTTTGCAGAGCGAGAACGGTGCGGGCGGCGATGACTATGGGATCGATGGTCGCCTGGGGCGCGGATCCGTGGCCGCCTTTGCCGTAGATTGTGATGCGCAAGGAATCGGCGTTCGTGTTGTAGATGCCCGGAGTGATGCCGATCTGACCGGCGGGAAGACCGTTGCCGACGTGCAAAGCAACACCGACATCCGGTTTTGGAAATCGCGTGAAGAGGCCATCGGCGATCATGGCCTTTGCACCCGATATGGTTTCTTCGGCGGGCTGGCCGATCAGCATCAGAGTTCCGTGCCACGTGTCTTTGCTGTGCGCCATGATTGCCGCCGTTGCCACGAGCGATGCCATGTGGAGATCGTGACCGCAGGCGTGCATGACGTGGACATCGCGTCCGGAGTCGTCTTTGGTGTGGACTTTGCTGGCGTAGGGCAGACCGGTTTTTTCTTCAACGGGAAGCGCGTCGAGTTCCGTGCGGAGCATGACGGTGGCGCCAGCGCCATTTTTAAGGATGGCGACTACGCCAGTGCCGCCGACTTTTTCGGTGACTTCATAACCTAGGCTACGCAAGCGAGCGGCTAGTTTAGCGGCGGTTTGAGTCTCGTGCGAAGAGAGTTCAGGATTTTGGTGAAGATCGATGTATAGGTCGTGCGCGGCGGGATAGACGGCATCGACTTCTTTGGTGCTTGGCGCCTGCGCGCAGGCATAGATTGTTAGTGAGAGAAAAAGAAGAAGGCTTGCTGATTTCATGATTCACCGATGATATAGCAAGAAACATCGGGTGATCGGGTCATCTGGCCATCGGGCGATCTGCGGGCGGCAGATATCGTTCTCAATCTTCGATGACCCTATCATCGGATCAAGCGATGACGCGAGGTATCAATCCGCGTGCTGACGATCGACTGACCAGATTGCTGCCGAGTCCTTCTCGAGCGGATAGAGGTGGACCATCCAATTGAAGACGATGGGATAGAATTGGCCGCCGTTGGCGTCGCATTCTTCTTTGGTCACGATAGAACCCCTCAGTCCGAACTTGGGATTCGGACGCAGGCCTTCGCCCCTTTGGCTTTCGGGCGCGCGGCAAAAGTTCACGTGCTCGTGCCATTGCGCGATGCTGAGCGGGATGCGTTCGTTTAGATCGTCCTCGGTGAAACGCTTGGGCGCCGTGTACATCACTCCCGCAAGACGATAACCGTCGCCGACCTTCTCATAAAGGAGCGAAGTGGGATGCTCGGGATTGAAGGCGGATCGCGCTTCGAATGCATAGCGATAGTTGGTGAAGTGATACTGCTTCTGCGGAATTTCCGGATGGAAAATCTTGAAACCGGTGTCGAGCGCAACGTGGTAGTCTTTGTACTTTTCCATCACGCCGCGCGCCGTGTCCGCGACCTTCTGAGCTTTCTCGGCGTCGCCGGGCTGCGGAGTGCGAAGAGCGGTCATCTTCATGTGGGGGCCCATATCCATGTGATGGCCTTCCATGGAATGCATGGCGTGCATACTCGCGTCTGTGTCCTCACTGGCATCTTGCCCACCCATTTGCGACATATCGTGACCGGGCATGTTCATGCCCTTCATGTCTTGCGAGGAATTTTGCTGCGCGAAGCAGAGCGTGCCGGTCAGGCAAAGCAGAGCCAACAGAGTTCTCATGAAAGTTTCCACCCCTTTTTGTGGCAATTATACTAACCCTGCCTTAGCTGCGTAGTTGCGCGCAACTGTGATGTTGGAAGACATATTACGGCGGTAATTGAATTGAAGAGTAATGTTGTGGCTGGCTGCAGATCCCTCGCTGCGCTCGGGATGACAAAACAAATACTCATGACTGTCAGCGGGATAGCGAGGCGGCGTTGCTGAAGCCCAGGCTGGCTAGGACTTTCGCGGCCGCCTCGGTGCCGGAGCGAACGCAGTCGGGAACGCCGATGCCGTTGTATCCGTTGCCGGCCAGCGCGAGGGTTGGCAGTTGCTGGCACAGCGACTCGATGCGTTGCAGACGCTGGAGATGGCCGACCGTGTATTGGGCCATCGCTGACTTCCATTTGTAGACGCGGGCGAAGAGAGGCTCGGCATTTAGGGCGATGATTTCGCGGAGTTCCCGGCGAACGATTTCGAGAATTTCTTCTTCGGTCGATTGGAGGATCTGCTCGTCACGCGCGCCACCGAGAAAACAGCGAACGATGGCGCGATTTTCGGGAGCCCGGTGAGGGAATTTGTTGTGAACGAAGGTAGCGGCGAGCATGCGGCGGCCTTCGCTACGCGGTACCAGAAGTCCGAAGCCGGGCGGGAGAGAGCGGCGAACTTTTTCATCGTAGCCTAGCGTGACTGTGACCGAGGAACCGTATTCAATCCCGCCTAATTCTCTCGCAAAGGTCTCATTCGAGGTTTGTAGCACTGCGGCAGCGGATTGCGTTGGAATCGCCATGAGCACGGCGTCGAAGCGATCGGTCTTATAGCGGGCGCTGACGGTCCAACCGTTGCCGTCGCTCTGTGGGAGCAATGACTCGACGGGCGACGTGGTTCTGAGAGCGTTCGCATCGAGGCGTGCGACTAACGCGTCTATCATCTGCTGCATGCCATCTTTTAGCGAGGTGAAGAGCGGGCGCGCGGGGCCTTTGGATGCAGCTTTTATTTTTTTGCGCGAGGCGAGCATGGCGCGGCCGAGGCTGCCATATTGGGACTCCATGTCGGCAAAGCGCGGAAGCACGGAGCGCACGCTTAGTTGCGAAGCCTCGCCGCCGTAGATTCCGGAGAGCAAAGGATCGGCGAGGAGATCGACCATTTCTGGGCCGTAGTGGCGTTCGACCATCTGGGCGACGGTTTCATCGGCAGTGGCTTTGCGCGGGGGGTGAAACCACTCGGCCGCCATGCGAACCTTTGTGCGCCAGGAGAAAAGCGGCGAGAGTGCCGTCGGCATGATCTGGGTGGGCACCATGAACATGAGGCCATCGGGCATTGGGACGAGTTTGCGATTGGTTACGATGTAGGTTTTGCGATCGGAGTCGTTGGATCCGATGAGTTGATCGCCTAGTCCGATCTGTTTGCATAGGTCGCTAGCCCATGGCTTTTCGGTGAGGAAAGAATCGGGGCCGGCTTCGACGATGCAGCCGTCGACGTGGTCAGTGACGAGGACTCCGCCGAGACGCGGCGTCGATTCGAATAACACGTACTCGACGGGTGCGCCGGATTTGCGCTTTTGTTCGAGCGCGTAGGCGGCGGAGAGGCCGGAGATTCCGCCGCCGATGATGGCTATGCGTTTCATGCATCAGCTCTTGGCTGTTAGCTCTTAGCTAAGAGCCGGAACCTTTCAAGCGACTTCTTACTAGTTCGGCGAGGGCTGCGGTTAGCGTTTTTGAGCCGTTTAGCGATCCGGCTCGCCACAGGCGCATACCTTCTTTTTCTGCAAATTGTTTGAAGAAGATGTCGATGTCGTAGAGCACCTCGACGTGATCGCAGAGAAATCCTACGGGATGGAGAAAGACTCCGCGATGGCCTTTTGTTTTCAAATTTCTGATTGTGTCTTCCACGGTGGGGCCGATCCATGGATTCGATGACCCAGCGCCTCCGGACATGCCTTGGCTTTGGAAGGCGAAGGTCCAATCTTCGGACGTCAAGCCGGCTTCTTTCGCTACCAGTTCGGCGGTTTCTTTGGACTGACGCTCGTAGGGATCGCCGGCGGTGATGGTGCGCTCCGGGACGCTGTGGGCGGTGAAGATTATCGGCAACTTCGCTCCATTTTCAGCGGACGCTTTTTGCCAGGCGCCGCGGAGTTTTTCGGCGAAGGCTCTCGCTAGGAGCGGGTGATCGTGCCATTCGTCTACGAAATCCAGTTTGAAGGGGAGATTGCCTTCGCCGACGACGGCGCTGCGGTAGAGGCCTACGCTGGTACGGGAATTTTGTGGCGCTAGACAAATGGCGATTACGCGCTTGTATCCGCCGCTGGCGATTGCTTTCACGGCATCACTGATGAACGGTTTCCAATTGCGCATGCCGACGAAGACAGGCATGTTCAGTGACTGCGAGAGTTGCTCGGCCTGGAGACGCGTCCAGCAGGCGAGCGGGGAAAATCCGATCAGCGAATAGCGATGGCGAATTTCTTCGACGACCGATGGCGGCAGCGGCCTTCCGCCGGTGACGTACTTTAGGAATTCGGGGATCTGATCGGGATTTTCGGGGCTGCCGTGGGCTAGCAGGAGGACGGCGGTTTTCGCGGGCTTCGTGGCAAACGCGGCGATCTTATTCGCGCAATAGCACTGGCTGGCGAGGGCTATGGGGCAGGCTGTCATTTCTCACCTCGCTTGCTACGTCCGCTATTGCTAACAGCAGGTCCTTCGCTTCGCTCAGGATGACAAATCATAAGAAAGTGTCAATGCTTGCTCTTCGCAGCGGTTTTGAAATCGGCCGAGTGCTCGCGGATGTAGTTGCAGAGCGCTTTTACATTGTCGACTGGAGTTTCGGGAAGGATGCCGTGGCCTAGATTGAAGATGTGGCCGGGGCGTCCGGCGGCTTGGCGCAGGATAATTTCGGTGCGCGATTTTAGTTCTTTCCAATCGGCGAAGAGCAGCACGGGATCGAGATTGCCCTGCACGGCTTTCTTGTAATTGAGGCTCTGCCATCCCCTATCTAGCGGGATGCGCCAGTCCAGGCCGATCACTTCCGCTCCGCTCTCTTGCATCGACGGGAGAAGCGTGGCGCTATCGGTGCCGAAGTAGATTACTGGGACTCCGGTCTTTTGCAGGCGCTTCACTAGATCCGTAACATGCGGCAAAACGTAGTGGCGATAGTCTTCGACGCTCAGGCAGCCAACCCAACTGTCGAAAATCTGGATGGTGTCGGCTCCGGCTCGCACCTGCTCGGCGGAATACTCGGCCGTCACTGCCACCAACTTCTTCATCAGTTCGCTCCACGCGGCGGGCGCGGAGTACATCATCTTCTTGGTGAAAATGTAGTTGCGCGAGCCTTCGCCTTCGATCATGTAACTGGCTAGGGTGAAGGGGGCTCCGCAGAAACCGATGACGGGAAGCTTGTCGCCGAAGTGCTTACAGACCAACCTCACTGCTTCAGAAACGTAGCCTAGATCGGCGGCGCGATCGGTGCGCAGAAGGGCGATGTCTTCGGCGGTGCGTATGGGCTTCTCGATCTTTGGTCCGCTACCACCTGGGCCCTCGCCGGCGGCGAAGTGAAAGGGTAGGCCCATGACTTCGAGTGGAAGCAGAAGGTCGGCGAAGATTATGGCGGCATCGACTTTGAGGATTTCGGCGGCTTCGATGGTGACCTGGGCTGCGACTTCGGGCTTCTTACAGATCTCGATCAACGAATATTGTTTGCGGATGGCGCGGTATTCCGCCATGTAGCGTCCGGCCTGGCGCATGAACCAGACAGGGGTGCGTTCGGTGGGCTGCGCCTTGGCCGCGCGCACAAAGAGAGAATTGGGGGCCGACATGAATCTATAAATCTAACATCTTCGAGCGGGTCGAGCCCGTGACGTGCATCACTAATGAAGTATTCTCTATTGGGATTTGTGGAACACGTAGAAGAAAAGAGCCACGGTGAAACAACCGAACGCCTCGATGAACGAGGAGAATAGCGCTACTGGCGGAACCAAATCGCGCAAGACGTTAAGGAGGTTGAAGACGAACGTCCACAGTAGAAGAGCTGTTATCAGCGTCGTCCCCACCAGGGCTAGCAATGCTGCGGTTTTTAGTGTCATGGTGGGGAGTATGAGCGCTGTGGATGCGGTCTGCAACCCGTCAGGGACAAAGAATGTAGTTTGATGCTAGCTCGCGAAAAGCCGCCAGCTGCTTGGTCTGTTCTGCTTCGTTCCAACCTAATTCCTTGGCCATCAGGTCGGCTACTGCGGGCGCCATTTCCTGTGCTGCTCGGGCGTTTAGGAATAGAGCGCGAGTGCGTCTCGCTAGGACGTCTTCGATGGTACGGGCCATTTCCTGACGCGTTGCCCAGACAACTTCGGCCTTGATGTAAGGGAGCGCGGGATGAAGCGGTTCGGCTAGTTGTGCTTCGGTCTCGATTAGCTTGCGGAGTTCGTTCGCGTCTGATCCATAGATTGCGAGCGGGTCGGACTGCCTGGCGTCTTCACGAAAACCGTGGATGTGGAGATGGCGCGTCACGCATGGCTTTTCTGGCAATTGGGCTAGGGTAGCGGCTTGATCGACGCAATCCTCGGCCATGTGGCGATAAGTTGTCCATTTTCCGCCGGTGACGGTGACTAGGCCGCAGCGATCGATGTGAACGATGTGGTCACGGGAGAGGGCGGCCGTTCTCACCGCGCGACTGGCCGGGTTGGAGGATCCTACCAGCGGCCTTATGCCGGCGAATACGCTTAATACGTCGCTGCGCTTTGGCGCCTTGGCAAGATATTGGGCGGCGGTTGCAAGGATGAATTCTATTTCCTGGTTGGTGGCTAGGGGCTCGAGGGTGGGCTTCGGGATGGGCGTGTCGGTGGTGCCTACGAGGGTGTGGCCGTGCCATGGAATCGCGAATAAGACGCGGCCGTCGCTGGTGTGGGGGACCATGACGGCGCTTTCTCCTGGAAGAAAACTCTTGTCGAAGACGAGATGAATGCCCTGGCTGGGAACCATCATCGGCGTAGCCGAGGGTTCGGCTTGGAGGCGAAGGGCGTCGCTGAATGCTCCGGTGGCGTTGACTACAACTTTGGCAGCGGCACGGAACTCGTAGCCGGTTTCGGCGTCGCGGGCGGTGATGCCATTGACGAAGCCCTGAGCGTCTTTCGTGAGGCCGGTGACCTCGACGTAGTTCAGCAAAGTTGCGCCCTGCTCATGGGCGGTCGCGACCATGTGGATGAGGAGGCGGGCGTCGTCGAATTGTCCGTCGTAGTAAACGGCGCCGCCGCGGAGGCCTTCGGTCTTTAATGTTGGCAGGTGTTCGAGCGTTTCTTCGCGGGAGAGAATGCGCGACGCGCCGAAGCCGTATTTGCCGGCTAACAATTGGTAGAGTTTGAGTCCCAGGCCATAGAACGGAGCTTCCCACCAATCATAGTTGGGGACGACGAAGGCTAGATCGTGGACTATATGGGGCGCATTTTGCAGGAGGAGGCCGCGCTCTTTGAGGGCTTCCATGACTAAGCCGATGTTGCCTTGCTCGAGATAGCGGACGCCACCGTGGGCCAGTTTGGTGCTGCGACTGGAGGTGCCTTTGCCGAAATCGCTTTGCTCGAGGAGGAGGACGTCGTAGCCGCGGGATGCAGCGTCGATAGCGACACCTGCTCCGGTCGCGCCTCCGCCTGCGACGATCATGTCCCAGGGGTTGGGATGCGCTTCGAGGCGACGCCACATTTCGGATCGAGTCATAGTCGCTGATGAGCAGGATAGCTTGCGCGGTGGGCGGGCCAAAGTCGCGAGCGGGGTTCATTCCCTAGCGGTGGGGTAGAAGATCAAAACCCCCGTCCTGTCGCGAAAAGCGCGACAAGGACGGGGCACCTTGGATTGTGACGTGGTTTGTTATGGCTGTTCTATCCAGTCGAAGGAGCGGGTCACTGCTTTTTTCCAGAAGCGATAGAGGCGCTCGCGAGTTGGCGCGTCCATCGTGGGTTCCCAGCGCTTGTCGACAGCCCAGTTGGCGACTAGTTCATCTGTGTCACGGAAGAATCCTACGGCCAGGCCGGCGGCGTAGGCTGCGCCTAGAGCGGTGGTCTCTTTGACCATGGGGCGGACTACGGGCGTCGCCAGAATGTCGGATTGAAATTGCATGAGCAGATCGTTCGTCACCATGCCGCCGTCGACACGGAGGAGGGCGAGGCCGATGGCGGAGTCGTTGGAGTTGGAGTCGGAGATGGCCATGGCATCGACCACTTCGCGGACCTGGAAGGCGGTGGCTTCGAGCGCGGCGCGGGCGATGTGGCCTTTGTTGATGAAGCGGGTCAGGCCGGCGATTACGCCGCGCGCGTCGTCCTTCCAATAGGGAGCGTATAGGCCGGAGAAGGCGGGAACGAAGTAGACGCCGCCGTTGTCGTTTACAGTGCTCGCGAGCGCCTCGATGTCGGAACTTTTTTCTATGAGGCCGAGGTTGTCGCGAAGCCATTGGACAAGGGCGCCGGTGATGGCAATGCTTCCTTCGAGCGCATAACGGGCCGGGTGCTCGCCGAACTTGTAGGCGACGGTGGTTAGCAACCCGCAGTTTGAGAGCACTGGTTTGTTGCCGGTATTCATCAGCATGAAGCAGCCGGTGCCGTAGGTATTTTTTGCTTCTCCGGGCCTGAAGCAGGCTTGACCGACTAGCGCGGCTTGCTGATCGCCTAGATCGCCTGCGATCGGAACTCCAGCGATGGGCCGGAGGTTCGCGGTGCCATAGACTTCGCTGCTCGAGACAATCTTTGGCAGCATCTGGATTGGGATGGCGAAGTCGTTGAGGATTTCTTTATCCCATTGCAGGGTGTTGAGGTTCATTAACTGAGTGCGGCTGGCGTTGGTGACGTCGGTCAGGTGAACGCCGCTATGGGTTCCGCCGGTTAGATGCCAGATTAAGAACGTATCGATGTTGCCGAAGAGAAGGTCTCCGGCTTCGGCATGGGCTCGGGCATTGGCGACATTCTCTAGGATCCAGCGAAGCTTTAGTCCGCTGAAATAGGTGGACAGCGGAAGGCCGGTTTTGGCGCGGTAGCGATCCTGCCCGCCATGCCCGGCAAACTCGGCGACCATGGGAGCGACGCGTGTGTCTTGCCAGACGATGGCGTTGTAAATTGGCTTGCCAGTTTTCTTGTGCCACACAACGGTGGTTTCGCGCTGATTGGTGATTCCGATGGCGGCTAGATCTTGCGGGCGGAGGGCGCGCGCGGTCGTGATTGTCATTGCCTCTTGGATTACATCGATCGTGGAGCGCCAGATTTCTTCAGGATCGTGCTCGACCCATCCGGGCTGAGGGTAGATTTGCCGGTGCTCTTTTTGGGCTGAGGACACGATGCGGCCGGCGCGATCAAAGACGATAAAGCGGGTGCTGGTCGTTCCCTGATCGAGAGCTGCGATGTAACTCGCTGACATTGGCTTTGTCTTCCCGAGAGGTTCCTTTCTGCTTCGGCTCATCCGAGTGGGCTTAGGCGCGCCGCGAAATGAGGAACGGCTGCGGCAGAGACTTTAACAGAAGAGCGGGGTTAGATGTACTGAGCACCCGTAGGTGACTGTGGGGTGACGGAAGTTACGGTTACCGAATGCCCCGTCTGACAGAGGGTTCGGTAGATCGGTTGGGCGGCGCGTGAATCCTGACGATTTTTGCGGGGAGCAAAGCGTTCAACAGTCATAAACGGGACGAGACCTCTTTGGGAGCCCCGAATCGAGAAATGATGGAGATAGAAGGAGTTAGGAGTGGGCTTAGTTAGATACATTGCTTCAGGTAACTCGAAATATATTCTACTGTAACTAGGGGTAGCACGATGGTGGGCTGTTACCTCGGGCCCATTTCTGGCATCTTATGAAATAGATGTAAAAGGTTTGCGGCACGCGGCAAACCGGGAACGTGGGGTTCCAAATGAAGGGTCTGGGCAAGGTGATCCGGTCGGTGCAGGCATTTGGGCGAGAGCTATCTCGCCGGCCTGGAGCGATCGAAAGATCGAACATGCCCAAGATTGGTATTGCGCTCGGCGGAGGGTTTGCCCGCGGCATGGCGCACATCGGCGTTCTGAAGGTTCTCGAAGAAGAAGGTATTCCGGTCAGTATGGTTGCGGGGACTAGCGTGGGCGCGATCATGGGTGCGGCCTATTGCAGCGGGCTTACAATCGCTGAACTGGAAGAGATCGCTCATAAAGTTCGCTTCACGACCTTCGCGCGCTGGACGCTTTCGCGCTTTGGCTTCGCTTCGACTGATCGGATGACTTCGTTTCTGAGGCAGACTTTGAAGGTGTATTCCTTTGAAGAGCTGCGCATTCCTCTGGGTGTGACGGCTACCGACTTCAAGACGGGCGGCGGCGCAGTCTTTACTTCCGGACCGATCATTGATCCGGTGCGGGCTAGCTGCGCTTATCCGGGGATGTTTTTGCCGGTTGAGCTTGAGGGGCGCTGCCTGGTGGATGGGATGCTTTCTTATCCGGTGCCGACGCGGCCGCTGCGCGAAATGGGCGCGGAGCGCGTGATTGGCGTGCATCTTAAGGGGCAATGGTCGAAGGGCTGCGCGCCTCGGCATTTCTTCGATGTGATTGGACAGTCGTTTGCGATCGCGCAGGATATGATGAGTTCGGTGTGGCGGAGCGCGGCTGACATTGTGATTGAGCCGGATGTTGCGGGCTTCGATTATGACGATTTCAAGCGGGCTGGCGAGTTGATCAAGGTTGGTGAACTCGCGATGCGCGCGGCTTTGCCGGAAGTTCGGAAGTGGATGGAAGTGCCTGCTGATGCGCTAACGCCGCTGCAGGTGGTTGGGATGGTCGCTCGGCCATCGCCAATGCCGGCGGATTGAAGCTTTCTTCTTCACTGGCTGGATTCTCTGAGTTTCCGACAAGCGGAAAGGAGTGTCCGCTCCACACTACCTCTTCTTTTCTTCCGACCATTTAATCCCAGTTTTCTATAATGGTCGCATTATGGCTGAGATTGATTATGCGGCGATGTTGGCGGTGGCACTGGCGGAGGCTCGCTTGGGGCTGGCGGAGGGCGGGATTCCGATTGGGGCGGCGATTCTTGATTCGTCGGGGAAGGTCGTTGCCGCGGGACATAATCGGCGGGTGCAGGATGGGGACCCTTCGCTGCATGGGGAGACGGATGCGTTTCGCAGGGCGGGGCGGCAACGCAGCTATCGCGAACTGACGATGGTTACCACGCTGGCTCCTTGCTGGTATTGCAGCGGACTGGTGCGGCAGTTTGGGTTTCGGTCGGTGGTGGTGGGAGAGAGCCGGAATTTTCAAGGCGGGATGGAGTGGCTGCGGTCGCTGGGGGTGCAGGTGGTCGATCTGGATTCATCGGAATGCGCTTCGTTGTTGGGGGAATATATTCGGCGGAATCCGGCGGTGTGGAACGAGGATATTGGCGAAGAATGACGGGCGGCCGCGTATGTTAACTTAGTAGTAATATACGGTGCGGATTTTATCTCGCACGTTTTGATTTCGATTTCCTGCCTCCATTATCTATTATATTCACTCCTACCACCCTACACCGACACGGTTTGTGATTTTATTTTGCTTGCTCTTCAGCGGGTTAGGGGGAAATCGTGTTAATCGGGGGCTTGACAAGATTTTCTCATTATCCGTTAGAAGAGCAGGTGCAAGGTCATTTGGATCTGGCGCGGGGCGCTTATGGTTTTGTTGACTATGCCCAGGCCCGAGGGTGCATTGTAGAGTGGCTGACCTTCTACCGGGAAATTGTTGTAGAACTCGTTCTGGGAAACGTCGTCGATGGGGACATCGAAGCTGGCGGTGTTGGTCAGGTTGAAAATGTCAAAGGTATATTTCAAGGAATAGCGTTCGGTGAACTGGGTGAGTTTGGCGAAGGAGATGTTGGCGCTGCGCTGCCAGGACTGGCGGAAGATATTGCGCTGACCGTTGGTGAAGTTGGTCTCGAAGGTATCCCCGGCGGGGATCGCTCCATTGAGATCTCCGGGTTGAAGCAGAGGCAGGGTGAAGCAAGCGGGGTTGAGCGCCTCGTCGCCATTTCCAAAGGCTCCTGTCGAACCCGTGACCGCACTTTTTGCTGTACAGCCAGCCTTGAGCGGAACGACCGGGTTGGTGATGCCATCGAAGACGCTGTAGTAGATGCTGCCTACGGCGCCGGTGTAGTCGATAATGCTATAGGGCTGGCCGCTCTGAATAACTGTGGTGCCTTCGATGGCCCAACCGTCCGCTACTTTGCCTTTCAGAGTAGATAGTGCGAAGAACTTGGGCAGTTGATAGGTGTAACTGAAATTGAAAACGTGGGTGCGATCGAAGTCTGACGATCCGTAACCCGAGCGAAGGTTGAGCGGGTTGTTGCCGTTGTAGAAAAGTCCCATGCCGCTTTGTTCGTCGGTGGCGTGGGAATAGGTGTAGGAGAAGCCGACCTGCAATCCGTGGCTCATGCGCTTTTCGACGTGCGTCTGAAGCGCGTTGTAGGCCGATATGCCAGCGGCGGTATAACTTTCTGATTCGGCCGAATAGCCGATGTAGGGCACGCGCAGGTCGACGTTACCGCCTTCGAAATTGGCCTGGAAGGGCTGACCATTGGGCAGATTGATGGGGTTGAAGGTATTCGGGTCGAGTACGGTGTACCCGTACGTGTATTGCTGAGGGCTTTGAGAGTTGGGATGAGCGGGGTTGCTCGGCGTGGCGACTGTGGGCTGGTTGAAGGGGATGGGAATCACTTCGTGCCGCCCGAGGTTGCCGACGTATCCGATTTCGACGGCCAGATCGTTACGTGGCTGCCATTGGATGTCGAGGGTGTAATTAATGGTGTAAGGCAGTTTATTCGCTCGGTTATAAGTGGCGAAGGAGAATAGCGATGCGCCGTTGATGATGGCTGCCTGGTTGGGGAGGTACGAGTCGATACTGGCCGGATTGCCGGTGGGAGCGGGGCCGAGGGTTGGTCCCCAGGGATTGGTGAATGGATCGTTGGCGTTGTTGTACGGCGGGGCGGATGCGGGGCAGGTGGGAATGTAATTCAAGTACAAGTTGGAATATGCGTTCGCACACTCGGTGTAGTTGACGAACGGCGGAGTCTGGTTGACGCCGAAGGGGCCGCCATTGATGACGCCTTCGGCGTAGCCGGGCGAGAGGTAGGAGAAGAGTTCGCCGCGGTCGTAGTAGATGCCGGATCCTGCGCGGACAACGACCTTGTCGTTGAAGCGCTTGGGACTCCAGGCGACGCCGAAGCGCGGGGCGAATCCCCATTGGCGACCGGTCAGCGTCGTGTTGCTGACGCCCCTGGTCGGGAAAAGCTTGTTGTTGCCGGCGATGATGATTCCATTGAGGCCGGTGCCGGAGGGATCGATGGTATCGGTGGCGTCGTCGTAGGTGTAACGGGCGGGGTCGAAATTAAAGATGCGGCCGTATTTCTCGGTGAGGCCGCCATCCCAATCCCAGCGCAGGCCAGCAGTCAGCGTGAGATTGGTGCGGAACTGAAATTTGTCCTGGATGTAGGCTCCGGACTGGCCGGCGCGGTAGTAGCGGTCGGCATTGCCTTGCAGGAATTTCGTGGTAGTGAAGTCGTCGTTGATGTTGACGAATCCCTGAATGAACTGGGAAAAATCGGCGCTCGAAATGATGCCCTGGCCGGTTCTCTTGTCGCGGGCGTTGAGTTGGGTGTAGGCGTAGCTGCCGCCGAAGTTAAGAGTGTGCTTGCCCTTGATCCAAATGGCGTTGGCCGAGGGCATGATGCGATTTTGAAAGACTCCGGTGAAAGCTCCCTGAGAGGCGGAGCCCTGGCCGATGACTAGAGGCTGCTGGTTGGTTATGGGGCAGGGATAGGCAGCGTCGCAGGTGGGACCGACTCCGGTGTTGATCGTCGTCGAGTTGGCTATTCCGAAAGGATCGACGATGCTGATGCCCGGAAAAAACGAGGAGCCGAAAGTGTTGATTGGAGCAGTTCCGGTTTGACCCGCGAAGGATTGGGGCGAGAAGGGCTGGCCGATGGTGCTGTAGACCTTCTCGCGAAGAATGCCGAGGACTTCGGTGATGCTTAGATTAGGCTTGAGCGCCTGGGTATTGGTGATGGATGCAACCTGGCTGCCAGCATCGAGATGTTGAGGAAATCCGGGGACGTTGGAATACGCATACGGAGCGACGGTCGGGTCATGCTGGTAATAATATTTTGCCGAGATCGTGTCCTTGGCGCTTTTGTTCCAATCGAGATTCGCGACGGCTTGATCGGCGATGAAATAGGCGGTGCCGGGGCTGAAAGCGTTCTCGGGGAAAGTCGCATCGGCGGTCTGGCCGTCCCAGGAAGGGATCAGGTATTGGCCGTTGGGTAATTTGTATTGAAAGAGTGCAACGGCAGTCGGACTCACGTCGCCGCTCCCTGTAAGGCTCGTGCCCCAATAGGTGTTTGCGAGTTGGGCCAAACCTTGCGGCGTGCGGTTCGTATCGGTAAGGCCTTGCGGAACGATCAAGCGGGAGACGCCGATATCCTGATCGGAATCGTGAATGTGCTGGTAGCTGATGAAGCCGAAGAGCTTGTCTTTGATGATCGGGCCGCCAACCTTGCCGCCGATGGTCTCGCGATGGAGTTCTGGGTTCTTGTCGTAGGAAGGGATGTTCGGGTCTTCCTTGTTGAAGAAGGGGGCGGCGTTGAGCCAATCCGTGCCGCGATGCCAGTAGGCCTCGCCATGAATTAAGTTGGTTCCTGACATGGTGCTCATGTCGATGTGAGCACCGCTGGTAGCGCCCTGCTGGGCATCGTACATGGAAGCGTTGACGCGCAATTCCTGAACGGTTTCTGGCGCAGGGGTGGGCAAAGCCTGGCCAACGGCTAGATAGACGGAGGCCGTACTCTGGACGGGCGCGGCGGTGGTGCTGTTGGGATTCGCTACTCCGGTGTTGTTGACGATGCGGGCAGAGGCTACCTGGCTGGTGCTCTTCCCGTTGAACAGGTTGCTGGCATCGACTCCGTTGAGCAGGAAGCTGTTGCTGGTGTCGCGCTGACCGTTGGCCCAGATGGGCTGATTGCCGAGGCCGCTGTTGACGCCGGTGCCGCCGGGGAGTTCGGCGTTGACTCCGGGAGTGAGAATGGCGAGGCCGGTGAAACTGCCGGTGGGGAGCGGGACATCCTGGATTTGCTGGTCGTCGAGCACGTAGCCGTTGGTAGTGTCGACGGCGTTCATCAGGGGATCGGCTTGAACTTCGACGACGGTTCCAACCTGGCCTACGGGGAGGACGGCGTTGACGGTGGCGGTACGATTCGCCTGCACGGTGATCGAGGGAATTTTTTGCGTTTCGAAGCCTTCGTGAGTGAAGGTGAGGGTATAGGTGCCGATCGGGAGGTTAACGAAATCGTAGACGCCGCTGGCGTTGGTTTTTTGCGTGCGGGTGAGCTTGGTCTGGTCGCCGACAATGGTGACCGTGGTGTCGGGGAGAACTCCGCCGGTTTTGTCGGCGACGGCGCCGGTGATTCCGCCTAGAGTCTGCTGGGCGTTGGCGGAGGACAGGATGAGAAGTGACGATGCGGCTAGGAGAACGGCTAGTCGGATTTTATTGAGCATCAAATTCTTTGGCATCGATGGCCTCGTATGAGTGCTTCAGTAAACACACCGCGACGGCAACACTTGTCCGCTTGCAGCTTATTTCTTAAGTTATAAAAACGATACTTGCGGCAAGGCTGGGTTGCTCGCGTTTCGACGCAAAAAAGGAACGAGCAAATTTACGCGAGTTGGAAGCGGAAGGAAAGCGTTTGCTGTAGTCAAAATTTCTTTGGTGGAGATCAGATATTTTTATGCGCGGGGCACCCACTCATCGCAAAGTGCGCGATGACTGGGGCACCCGGTTTTCTTTGCGTCCGTGGAGGGTGAACCAGAGCAAGCCTGCTACCAGGTAGGCTAGGTAGACGTAGGGCAACTTGCCGTAGGTGCCTTCGGGGACGGGATATAGATTTCCTACTAGAGCGAGTAGCATGGCGGCCGCGGCTAGCCAGGGGATGATTTGCGCCCCGGCGCGGTAAACGCGGTGGTCGCGCAGGTAGCGAGGGAGCGCGACGCAGACTAATGCGTAGGCAACGATGAAACCGTAGGTGGCTAGCGAACCTAGCCAGCCGTAGACGTCGAGGCCGCTGGCGCCGCGGGCGGCTAGGATGGCGGCGGGCGCGAGGGCGGCTAGGCCGGTGATGATAACGGCGCGGCTGGGAGTTTGATTTTGCGCGTGCGTGTTGCGCAGGGAGTCGTGGGCTAGTCCGTTGTGAGCCATGAGCAGGAGGACGCGGGCGGCGGCGGTGATACAGGCGAGGGTCCCGGCAAAGAGGCTGACGAGCGCGCCGATATCGATGAGCAGGCCTAGCACCGGGATGCCGCCGACGCTCGCGAGCACGTGCATTGGAGCCTGGCTTGTGCCCAAATCCTGACCTGCGGTGTGGAAGCCCAGGACTTCGGCGTAGGCGCAGATGATGAAGAAGACACCGGCTAAAAGCGCGCTTAGGATGACGGCGCGCGGAATGGTCTGGAGTGGGTTGCGCGCTTCGGAGCCGAGGGTAGTGGCACTTTCGAAGCCTACGAAACTAAAGAGCGCGAGCACCAGGCCGAGGCGCAGGCCGCTGCCGGTCATGCCGTGGAGATGAAGTTGTTCGGTGTCTAAGTGCCAGCCGTGGCGAAAAAGAACCAGTGCGACAACGATCACGATTACTGCGACGGATGCAGCTTCGATCCATAGCATGAGGCGGGCGGAGATTTTTACGTCGCGGTAAGCAATCCAAATGGAGACGACGGTGACTAGCGTGGCGAGCAATGCGGTGGAAAATACGTGGCCGGTGGCATCGTGGAGGAGCAGGTTGGCGTAGTGATAGAAGCCGCCAATGACGCTTGATCCGGTGGCCACATAGGCGAGTAGAAGGCTCCATGCTACGGTCGCGCTGAGCCAGGGCGGGAGAATCATGGACGCGTAGGTGTAGAGCGATCCGGGGGAAGCGGAATGGCGGGCGTAGCGGGCAATGCAGAGCGCGACCAGGAGCACGGCGGTAGTGGCGAGCGCATAGGCCAGCCACGTCCCATTGCCGGCTAGCGCGCAGACAAGCGGAATGGTGGCGGCGGGCGTTGTGGTTGGTGCGATGGTGGAAACGGATTGGGCCAGCGTCTCCATGGGCGAAAGAATTTCGCGGCGTAGACCGTAATCTGCTGGCGGCGACGCGGCGAGCGATGTTCGCGCGGAACTTAACGGCGGTTGGTTGAGTTGCATTGGGGTGGGATTGTATAACACGGGCTGCGCGCGGGTTGCACGGAGAGAAAATCTGGTACTGGCGCAGTTTGAAAAAAAACCATTTCCCAGCGGCTTAGGCCGATGCTCGAGAGAAGCCTTTTTATCGCAGCGGTGAACCGCTGTGCCACCCAAAAGCAACGCTGCTATAGACTAGGGCGAGAAGAGAGCCTTTCGATGAAATTTGACAGGCAGTTGTTGCAGTGTCTTCCCAAGGTGCTGTTGCACGAGCACCTCGATGGCGTGCTGCGTCCGCGGACGGTGGTGGAGTTGGCGAAAGACGCGGGATATCGGGAGCTTCCGACCGACGATCCCGAAGCGCTGGCGCAATGGTTTTTTCGCGGCGCGAATCAGGGGAGTCTGGCGAAATATCTGGAGGGCTTTGCGCACACGATCGCGGTGATGCAGACGGAAGAGGCGTTGGAGCGGGTCGCTTATGAGCAAGCCGCGGACTTGAGCAAAGATGGAGTGGTCTATTTTGAAACTCGCTTCGCGCCAATTTTTCATACACAGAAGGGGTTGACTCACCAGCAGGTGGTTTCAGCGGTGTTGAAGGGCCTAGAGCGCGGGCGCAAGGATTATGGAATTGGATCGGGATTGATTATCTGCGCCATGCGCAACCTCGATGTGTCGCTGGAGATGGCGGAACTGGCGGTCGATTTTCGCGAGCGCGGAGTTGTGGGCTTCGATCTGGCGGGGGAGGAGGGCGGGCATCCTCCGAAGAAACATGTTGACGCGTTTCATTACATTCAGCGGGAGAATTTTAATATCACGATTCACGCCGGCGAAGGCTATGGCAAGGAATCGATCTGGCAGGCGATTCAGTATTGCGGAGCGCACCGGATTGGGCATGGCACGCGGCTGATTGACGACATTGCCGTCGTTGACGGCGAGGCGGTGAAGTTGGGCGATCTCGCGCAGTATGTGCTCGACAAGCGCATTCCGCTCGAAATTTGCCTGCTTAGCAATGTGCATACCGGGGCTACGCCGAGTTTGGCGGATCATCCTTTCAAGATTCTTTATCAGGAAAAATTTCGCGTTACGCTCAACACCGACAATCGGCTGATGAGCAGCACGACGATGACGCAGGAGTTTGAGGCGGCGGCCGAAACCTTTGATTTGAATTTGGACGATTTCGAAAAGATCACGATTAATGCGATGAAGAGCGCTTTCTTGCCTTACGATCAGCGCTGCGATTTTATTTACACGAAGATCAAGCCGGGGTATGCGAGGATTCGCAGTTCGGCGAAGCGGCCTGGTTAGTCTCAGCAGAAATTTTTCATTGGGAAAGTGCGGCGAGCGTCTCGGCGAGAACCAATGTGCCTCGGACGATGTCTTCGGGAGACGCATATTCATCGGGGCGATGGCTGTATCCGTTGCGGCAGGGGATGAAGAGCATGGCGGTGGGAGCGACACGGGACATGAAAAGCGAATCGTGATACGCGCGGCTCACCATGGGAAGAAAATTCAGATTGTGTTTGCGGCAGGATTGGGAGAGAGCGTCGATTACGGCTGGCGCACACTGAGCGGGGGCGTCGGCGTTCAACAATTCTGTGCTTAGCGAAACCTGCCGCTTGGCCGCGATTGCCTGAGCGGCGGTTTCTATTTTTTGCATGACTTCGTCGCGGCGCTTAAGATCGGTATCGCGAATGTCGACACTGAGGCGAACGCGGCTGGGGATGCTGTTGACGGCTCCGGGAAAAACTTCGCAGATGCCGACTGTGGCTACGGTGTCGACGGCACCGCTGGCGCGGGCTGAATTCTCGATGGCGAGAATTAATTCGGCGGCGGCGCAGAGGGCGTCGCGGCGATCGGGCATTAGCACTCCTCCAGCGTGGCCGCCGGAACCTTCGATGGTGATACGCAGGCTCGCGGGCGCGGCGATGCTAGTCACTACTCCGAGCGGAATTTTTTGGCGCTCGAGCAGAGGGCCTTGCTCGATGTGCAATTCAACGAATGCCCTGTAATAGTTGGGCGGAAGTCTGACGGCTTCAAGTTTCGCGGTGAAGCCTGCTTTTTCGCGGACGTCATCGAGCGAATTGCCATCGCTGTCTTTCAACTTTCGCGCGGCTTCGGCGGATAGTGTTGCGGAGAGCAATCGGCTGCCGATGCATCCGATACCGAAGCGAGTCGGCTCTTCCGATGTGAACATCAGCAATTCGATGGAATGCCTGGGACGAAATCCGCTGCGCTGTAGAATTCGAATCGCCTCAAGGCCCCCGAGAACTCCGACTACTCCGTCGTACTTGCCGGCGTTGGGAATCGCGTCGATGTGAGAGCCTGTGCCGACCGCGGAAAGTTTGGGATCGGAACCCTCCCAGCGGGCGAAGGTGTTGCCGATGGCGTCTTCGCGAAGGGCGAGAGCCGCTTCTTGACAGCGGACTTTAAGCCAGGCACGGGCTTTGAGGTCGGTGGGCGTAAAGACAATTCTGGTGACGGCTGGAGCCTCAGCGTCGGAGATCGCGGCGAGGGCTTCGATCTCGGATAGCAACTTCTGCTGGTCGACTTCGAGGGTCATTGTTGCTGACCTGCCAGTGGGTGGCGGTTCCAGTTTTTGTAGATGAGATATTTGGCGGGAACTTTTCCGATGGCTCCGAACCACTGCGGGCACCACGGTGCCATCCAGATGAAATCGCCGGCGGTGACGGGATACCAGGAATCGCCGAGGCGATAAATTCCTCCGCCTTCGAGCATGATGAGGCCATGCTCCATGACATGCATTTCGACCATGCTGAGTGCGGCTCCGGGCTGGTAGACCATGGTGTTGACGGCAAAATCGAAACTCATTTCGTCGGGCAACAGACACTTAACCTGCAAATCGGGATCGTCGCCCAGGGGATGCGAAGTTAGTTCGTCTTCGTGGGAGACGATTAGTTTCGGAGATGAGATGTCAGGTAGCGGCTCGTAGGATTTTTCGATGACCGCCAGGCGAGCCTTTTCCGTGGCCGTTATCCGGTGCGTGATTCCTGTTGGCAGATAGGCGTAGGCCCGCGCGCCGAGTGCGCTCGGTTTGCGGCTCGCGTCGAGATTGACAGCGCCTTCCATCACGAAAATAAAACGCTGCGCGGTGGTGCTGCCGAGTTCCCCGCCAATTTCCATTTCCGCTGTGTATTGGGTGAATGCGGCGCCCATGGCAGGGCTGCCGTGGACGATCGCTGTGCAATTTTTCATACCCGGCAAGGGTGTACGTACAAATGTGTCGGGCGTCAGCAGGAGATGATTCGATTGCTGGGAGCTTCGGGTTTGGCCGAGATTATGCACGGTTCGTCCTTGACGGATGGGATAGGAAATCGGATGAGGATGCGAGTTGATCGAGAAGATGGATTCCGCAGTCGATCGCCCTCGCGACATCGCCGACTTCGACCGTTTCGGCGGGATCGTGGCTGATTCCTGCGGGAGTGCGGAGAAAGACCATCGCGGAGGGGATCTTCGCGGCCAATATCATTGCGTCGTGGCCTGCGCCACTTACCATGCGAAAGGGCTCGCATCCCGCTCTACGCACGGCTTCTGCCAGCTGGTTCGTCAGAAAGGGATCCATCGGGACGGCTTGCTGGTCCATCAGCTTTTTCGATTGCAGGCGCAGGCGGCGACGCGTCGCAACATCCGCTGCCTGACTAACGAAATAATCTAGCGCTTGATTGCGGGCTTCGTCGCTTTGATGGCGCACGTCGAGGGTCAGTCGCGCTTCGCCGGCAATGACGTTGACAGCGCCGGGCTTTGCCTGGATCGAGCCGACTGTGGCTACTAAACCTGATCCGGTTTGGGCATGATGCTCGACTGCGCTGATCCACTCGGCGGCAGCGGCTACCGCGTCGTGGCGAAGATGCATGGGCGTCGTGCCAGCATGGTTTGCGTGGCCCACAAAGGTGAACTCCATGCGGCTTTGACCGACGATCGCGTCGACGACACCCAGCGCGTGGCCGGAGTTTTCTAAGACTGGGCCCTGCTCGATATGGAACTCGATGTACGCGAGGGTGTCGTCGCCAATGGCAGCTTGTGGAATTTCTGCGGGATTCAAACCGAAATTCGCAATCGCGTCGCGCACGGAAACTCCTCGCCCATCCTGGCGATTCAACAATTCTTCGTCGAGAGAACCAACGAGGGCGCGGCTGCCGATAAATGGCGTGGCGAAACGAATGCCTTCTTCTTCTGAGAATCCGATAACTTCGATCGCGAACGGATACTTGCGGCCGTTGCTTGCAGTGAGAAGCGCAATGGCGAGGACGACGCCCAAGATGCCGTCGTAGGCTCCAGCATTGGGAACGGTATCGAGGTGCGAACCGATGAGCAAGCGTGAAGCATTGGCTTCCGCGCCGGGACAAAGGATGCGGAGATTGCCGGCGGCGTCGACTCGCGATGTGGCCTTGAGCGGAGTGATCCATTCGGCGATTGCGCGGTGAACATCGCGCATCGGAGGGCTTAGAAATGTGCGGCGGATGCTGCCGACGTCTTCACTGAAGCGGGCTAGCACCTGACAGCGCGCGATGACCTCTCGGGCTAGAGTTTCGTTATCGCACATATTTATTGGCGGCGAAGGCGCGCTTGAATGTTGCCATGCGGCTCGTCGACGGGCACAAAAATTTCGTTGGGGTTGTCTTGCCCGAAGCGCGAAAGATCGACCAGGAGGCAATGCTTGTTGGGCATGGCCAATTCGATATCTTCGACTGCGGGGATTTCTTCTAGCACGGCTTTGCCCATGGCGTAGAGCGTGTGCTGCACGGATTTACTTTTGTGCGCGGCGAAGGTAGCCAGGAGAATTTCGCGGACTTTTGCGCGCAGAAAATTGAATGCGGCGTCGGGGCGCGTGTAATTCCAGCTTGAACTAACGGCGGTGCCGAGGAGTCGGTCTTTTGCGGGCGGTAACGTGGTCAGCGAATCTTGGATGTAGCCCTCGAAGGCGGAATTCGCTGTTTTCATGATGACAATATTCTCGAATCCGGCGGTGACGGAGAATTCAGTCGTTCGGGTTCGCGTCACTTTCGTGGTTTGCGTTTCGCTGGCCGATTGAATAAACGTTGTGGGATGCGGTTTTTCGCCGATTTCTAGATGCTCCCACGGCTTCTCGGATATAGAGACTTCGGCGGCGGCGACCTGGGGATTGCGGTGCAGAAGAAAGTCGATCAATTCTTTGGCGAAATCTTCCATGCAAGTGGCGGCGGAATTTCGGGCCAAGGAGTAGACCGTATTTTTCATAGTGTCGGTGGGAAGAATTTTGCTGTTGTCGCCTTCGGTAAAGCAGGAATCAAAATCGCCTTGGAGGAGGACGTCGACGGTCCACTCACGTAGATCATGACAGCTGTCGCGACGCTTGACCTGAACGAGGCGGACGCGCGACTTGCCATATTTATTTTCGACGATCTCAATCATGTTCTAGCTTCCTCGATACGTGGTGAAACCGTTTGGGCTGAGGAGCAGCGGGAGATGAAAATGCTTCTGGCCTTTTCGGACGCAAAAGGTGATCTCGACCTGCGGATACAAGCCGTCGAGTTTGCGCTCGGCGAAATAAGTTGCGGTCTCGAAACCGAGACGATAAAGGCCGGGCGTCAGGGCTTCTTTCTCGGGCAGCAAGTCGGAGCAGCGACCGTCCTGGTCGGTGCGCGCCGACGCGAGCAGGCGCCAATTGCCGGATGCATCCCGTTTTTCCAGGCGAACGGGAACATTCCTTGCCGGTTGTCCCTGGGCGATATCGAGAATGTGGGTTGAAATGTGCGCCACAGTTGTTCTTATCTCGCGTCTTCTTCTTGAAGCCATTTTCTAAGACGTAATTGCGTTATTTGTCTTTGTTGCTCGGCAGCTTCCAGTAGTTCGGTTCTTTCGTCGTTGTTGAGGCGGCGCTGAATAATTTTCAGAATTTCTTCGGACGACTTGCCGGTCGCGCACACGATGAAGATGCGATTAAACCTGCGCTCGTATTCGCGATTCGCTTGGGCGAGCGCGGTTCGGATTGCATCGCCTCCCTGCGCAACATTGCGCTGCTCCTGGTCTGCCCAGACAGTTGATCGATGCGCCACTCCGTTCGGCGTGGATGATTCGCCGATTCGGGGATGGCTGCGAAAAGCTTCCAGCCACTCCGATTCGGGCAGTGATTGCCATATTTCGTCCGACGCAGCCAGCAGTACTTTTTCGTCCGGCAATGGCCTGCGCGCCGTGATTTTCTCCGCCCAGGCTTTTGAGCCACAGCAAGGCAGTATCTCATTCGCGGCTGCCGCACGGGGAAGAAAATTCCATCGTCGGAGGACTTCGCTCATAGCGTCTTTCTGTGCTCGCGCAGTTGCTGTAAAAATTCCGCAATGAGATTGGCAGCTACAGCGGCGCGATATCTGGCGGTGGAACGAATGTCGTCGATGGGCTGGATGGCCGCGGCAGCCGTCTTTCTGGCGGATCGGATTAGGTTTGGCTCGATTATTTTTCCCGTTACTAATCGCTCGACTTCGGTGAGGCGAAGCGGAATTGGGGCTACGCTGCCGGCAGCGATGCGAATGTCTTCGATCGTGCGTGAAGCTGGATTGCTGCCGTTTTGTTCGCGGAGGCGGCCTAGCGCGGCGATGCTCACTTTCGAAATGGCTTGAGCATTGCGGGCTCCTACTTTGCGCGCGTAGTGAAGATAGTCTGAAAATTGTCGCCGCAGACAGATAGCTCGAATCAGTTCATCCGGCTGGAGGTTCATTTTCTTATAGGCGGTGTGGAAGGCGACGTAGGGCACTCGGCGCTCGCCGCGAATCGACACCAGGATTAGTTCGGCTTCGTAGGCCAGCAGCGCGGGCAGCGAATCGGCGGCAGGTGAGGCATTGACGATGTTGCCGCCTAGCGTTCCACGATTTTGATTGGCGATTCCGCCGGTCCAGCGGGCGGCGCTGGCCAGCATGGGAAATTCGCTGGAAATAATCTTGTGCTCGCGCAGTTGGGTGTAGGTGCAGGCGGCGCCGATGGTGATCTCGTGCGGTGAACTTTCTATGGTGCGCAGCTCGGGCAAATTCCAGATGCTCACTAGCTTTCGCGCTGGAAGTTTTCCTGCCGCGTATTGCACCATGATGTCGGTGCCACCGGCGATGGGGAGCCAGTTGGCCGGTTCATCCGCTAAAAGTTGGACAACGTCTTGCAGATTGCCGGGTGCGATCAGTTCGTAGTCTGCGGGATCGGACCTCATTCGCTGCTCCTGCGGCGCGCGGCTTGCGCGACGGCCTCGATGATTTGCGCATAGCCGGTGCAGCGACAGAGGTTGCCGGAAAGTCCTTCGCGAATGTCATCTGTTGTTGGATGAGGATTTTTATTCAGCAAATGGCAGGCGCTTAAGATCATGCCAGGAGTGCAGATGCCGCATTGGGCACCACCGCATTCGAGGAAGGCCGACTGCAATGCGCTTAATTGCGACTCGCGGGCGAGGCCTTCGATTGTCGTGATCTCGGAGTTCGCCGCTTGCAGGGCGGGGATGAGACAGCTATTCACCACTTGGCCATTCATCAAGACAGAGCAGGAACCGCATTCGCCTTCGCCGCAGCCCTCTTTCGCGCCGGTCAGCTTTAATTCGTGCCTTAGCACGTCTAGCAGTCTTTTCATGGGATTGACGCGGATGGTTTCGTGCTTGCCATTTGCGGTGAAGGAAACTTCGCATTTGCCGCGGCGCTCGGAGGGAACAGTCATCGCACCCCGTCGGCCGAGACTGTTTCGAAGATGTCTTCGGGTAGAAGTGGGATGGAGTTGAAGCGGGCGCCGAGCGCATCTTCGATGGCGTTGACGATGGCGGGCGCGGGACCATCCATAGGAAGTTCGCCGATGCCTTTAGCGCCGTATGCGCCGTGGACATTGCCCAACTCTTCGAAGAAGACGCGAATCTCGGGCAAGTCGGCGGACGTTGGCATGATGTAGTTTGTCATCTGGCCGTTCTGCATTCGTCCATTTTGCCAGACAACTTTTTCGTAGAGAGCAAAGCCGATGCCTTGCGCAACGCCGCCTAGGATTTGGCCTTTGGCGAGGATGGGGTGAAGGACTTTGCCGACCTCTTGCAGGGCGACGAAATCTTGGACAGTCGCGGTGTAGGTGGAGAGATCGACGGCAACTTCTGCAACATAGACTGCCCAGGCAAAGGTGGCATAGGCCTCGCCGCGATATTTTTCGTCATCCCAGAAAACGCCGGGAGGTGGATCATAGCGGGCGATGGAACGGAGTCGGCCGTGTTTTGCAATATGACTTTTGCATGCGGTGTGAAATTCCTCGGGTGAGTATTTGTCGCTGAGCGTGCCGTCGGCGATCAGGGTTTGCCTGATAGCTTGGGCGGCTGAACGCACGAGGTTGCCGACGACCATGGCTGTGCGGGAGGCAACGGTGGGGCCGCTGTTCGGAACATCATTGGTATCTGGCTGCGCGATGCGAACGTCGTCGTAGGGCAGATTGAGAGCTTCGGCTGCGATCTGGCAGAGAACGGTGTTGGTTCCCTGACCGAACTCGGTGCTGGAGACGAGGACGCGCACAGTGCCGTCGGCGCAGCCTTCTATGCCTACCATCGACGCTAAATAGCGCTCGCCTGAGCCGGTGAAGCCTGCGCCGTGAAGAAAGGTGGCTATGCCGATTCCTTTTTTGATTGGGCCGGTCTGGTTTTCTTGGACGAAGCGTTTTTTCTTGGCGCTGTAGTCGGAAAGCTCTAAGGCGCGATCCAGCAAATGGCCGAGATCGATTTCTTCGCGGATGATTTGTTCGGTAGTGGTGGTTTGGCCGGGCTTCAGGAAATTTCGGCGGCGAATTTCTATGGGGGAGAGGCCGACGGTTTGGGCGATGCGATCCATGTGGCGCTCCATGGCGAAGAGGCTTTGGGGTGCTCCGAAGCCTCGAAAAGCACCGTGGGGCGGCATGTTGGTGGCAACGGCCTTTCCGCGTATACGGACATTTGGCCAATGGTAGGGACCGCCAGCATGGATGGTGCCGCGCGAGAGGACCACGGAGGATAAGGTCGCGTAGGCGCCACCGTCGATGGTGAAATCGATTTCGCCGCCGAGAATTTTGCCGTCTTTGCTCACGGCGGTGCGATGACGGGTGCGCGAGGGATGACGCTTGGTGGTTGCCGTCATATCCTCGGTGCGGTCGTAAATGATTTTTACCGGATGGCCTGACTTCATTGCGAGCAGCGCGGCGTGGCCTGCGATGATCGAGGGATAATCTTCTTTGCCGCCGAAGGCGCCGCCGGTTTCCATTTGCACGACGCGAACTCTATCTTCTTCTAACGCGCACAACGCCATCAGCGCTTTGTGCACGTAGTAGGGACATTGCAGCGAACCCCAGACGGTGATTCCTTGCTCCGGGTCGAAGGCTGCGATCACTCCGTTGTTTTCGATGTAGAGCTGCTCTTGCGCGCCGGTCGTGTATTCGCCTTCGACGATGTAGTCGGCTTCGGACCAGACGCCATCGACGTCGCCTTTCGAAATTAGAAAGGTTTTGAAGGTGTTGTCGGTGCCCCAGATGATTTGCTCGCGGCGTTCGCTTGCCTCCATGGTGAAAATCGCGGGGAGATGGTCATATTCGAGCGCAACTGCGTCTACTGCTTTGCGCAGGAGATGGGGGTCGGCGTGCGCCAGGAGCAGAATTGGCTCCTCGGGATGATTCACTTTTCCGTCGGCTAGACAGGGCTGGTCCTCTCCGATGAGGGCGATGCAATTTTTGCCGGGAATGTCTTTTGCGGTGACGATGATGAATTCGCTCCAGTTAAATTGGGGAGCGAAGGAGATTTTCTTGATGATGCCGCGAGGAATCTGGCTGCGGACGGTGGCTCCGTGGAGCATACCGGGAAGGGTCATGTCGTCGATGTAGCGCGAAGCGCCGGTGACTTTGTCGCGGCCTTCTTTGCGCGGGACCGACTTGCCGATGATGTGCTCAGCACTCATGCAATCACGATACATGGACTGTCATCTCGAGCAAGGATGGATATCCTGGAGTTTGAGGCGAACTACAGATCCCTCGCTTCGCTCGGGATGACAATCCACTATTGAATAGACGAAAACGTTTCATTAGCGACTGATTTCGCGACCTCTTGCCTCTCCGCAAAACGCGCCGTCGCTGAACACGGGTTGACCACGTAGATAGGTCGCTTTCACTACGCCGCGTAATTTTTTTCCTAAGTAGGGTGATGTCAGATGACGATAATGCAGGCGATCTTCGGTGACGACGAGTTCGGCTTCGGGATCGAAGATTGCGAAATCAGCATCGCATCCTTCTGCGATGCGGCCCTTGTCGGCGGCGCACCCGGCCAGGCGGGCGGAGGCTGACGCCATCCAGCCCGCGAGGTCGACCAAGGAAAATTTTCGGCGGCTCGCTTCGGTCCACATTACAGGCAGCGCCAGGGAGAGGCTGGCGATGCCGCCCCAGGCGGTTTGAAAGCTGCCTTCTGCGAGTTTTTTCATCGCGGGAGGGCAGGGGGAGTGGTCGGTAGCTACTAGATCGATGGCTCCGTCTTTTAAGCCCTGCCATAATTTTTCGCGATTTTCACGCGAGCGAATGGGCGGGGCGCACTTGCACAAGGTGGCGCCGTCGGGAATTTCTTCCGCGCAGAAATGCAGATAGTGGGGGCAGGTTTCGACGGTTACCGGAAGTCCCTCGGCCTTTGCGGCGCACAATTCCGGAAGGGCTTGGCTGGCGGAGAGATGGACGATGTGCAAGCGGAATTTATATTCGCGGCAGAGTGAGAGCAGGAGGCGGATCGCAGAGAGCTCTGCTTCTTCCGGGCGCGATTGCAGATAGGTGGAGTAGCTTCTCCAATCTGCGCGTTTAGTTTGCAGATGGCACGTGGCTTCGTCGATGGGGCTGGGGAGTTCGGCGTGGACTAGCAATGGCAGGCCTGTTCTCGCGACGTGAGGGAGAGCGGCGCGAAGCTGTTGCTCGGTGACCATGGTGAAGCCGTCGATTCCGGGATGAATCAGGAAGCACTTGAAGCCGGGGACGCCGGCGGTGGCAAGCGGTTCGATTTCGGCTTGATTGTCGCTGACTACTCCGCCCCAAGGTAGCCAGTCGACGCGGCATTTTCCCTGCGCGGCTTGGCGCTTGGCGGTGAGCGCGGCGACTGTGGCGGTTGGCGGGAGACAGTTGAGCGGCATGTCTACCAGCGTTGTGTAGCCTCCGGCTGCCGCGGCCCGGGTAGCGGTTTCGAAGCCTTCCCAGTCGGTGCGGCCGGGTTCGTTGATGTGGACGTGAGAATCGACGAGGCCTGGGAGAATCGCGGCGTTGCCGAAGTCGAGGACTTCGAAATGTGGAGGGATTTTTTCGGCGGGAAGGTCTTCCGCCGAAATGAGGCCCGTGATTTTTCCTTCGCGCGCCAGGACCGCCCCGGAGCGCATTCCATTTGCGGTCACGATGCGGCGCGAAAGGAATGCTTGGCCGTGCATGACCGAGGCTATCGCGGGTCTCGGGGATTTTCAACTTTATCTCCTGTGAGCAACAACCTTCACCACCAAGGAGACGAAGGTGCACGAAGGAAAACGTTTGAGGATTTAGCATCTGCGCTTATACTTCCTTTCTTGACCGGCGGCTGCGAAAGAGTCCATGACGACCGATTTGCGCGCGGAGGCACGAGTAGGTAAGTTCAGCGTGGCCTTGACGATTACGCGATGACGGAGCCGACACACATGGACAAAACTTTCATGGCGCGCGCCATTCAACTCTCGCTGGAAAATGTCCGCTCCGGCAGCGGCGGGCCCTTTGGCTGCGTCGTCGTCAAAGACGGAGGCGTGGTTGCAGAGGGCGCGAATCGCGTTACGGCGACTAACGATCCGACGGCGCACGCCGAAGTGCTGGCGATACGGCTGGCTTGCCAGACCTTGGGCTGTTTCGAACTGAGCGGCTGCGATCTTTATACCTCTTGTGAACCTTGCCCGATGTGCCTGGGCGCAATCTACTGGGCTCGGATTGAGAAAGTTTATTTTGGCAATCTCGCCGAGGACGCTGCTCGGATCGGGTTTGATGATTCCGCCATATACGCCGAAATAACGCAGCCGCATGCGCAGCGCAAGATTCCTTTGATTCAGATGATGCGCGAAGAGGCGCTGGCGGCGTTTCGCGCTTGGCAGGAACATCCGGGGAAAATTCTTTATTGAGCGGATTGTTTTCTGTGCCTGCTTCTGTCGCGCTGTGCTTCTGGCAAAGAGCTTGAACCACGGGGGACACTGGGCGGCACCGGGGTCGCAACTCAAACACAAAACGGGGACGACTTTTGATCGATCGTTATTTCAAACTCAGCGAAAACCAGACCACGGTTAAGCACGAGATGCTGGGCGGGCTCACTACTTTTGTGACCATGGCCTACATCATTGTGGTCAATCCGCAGATTCTGGCGCAGGCGGGGATGCCGGCTGAGGGCGTGGTGTTTGCTACTTGCATCTCGGCGGCGGCCGCGACTTTGGTGATGGGCCTCTATGCCAATTACCCGATCGCACTGGCGCCGGGGATGTCGCTGAATGCGTATTTCACTTATGCGGTTTGCCTCAACATGCATGTTCCGTGGCAGACGGCGCTGGCAGTGGTTTTCTTTTCTGGCGCGGTTTTCTTATTGTTGACGGTGACTCGGGTGCGCGAACGGATTGTGAATGGGATGCCCGATTGCCTCAAACACTCCACGGCTACGGGCATTGGGATGTTTATTGCTTTTGTGGGATTGCGGAATGCGAAGCTGGTGGTGGCGAATCCGGCTACGTTTGTTGGGCTCGGAAGTTTTTCTGATAAGGAGGTGCAGACGGCTTGCTTTGGGCTGGCGCTGACGCTTGTGCTGATGGCTCGGAAAATCAATGGCGGAATTTTGATTGGGATTTTTGGAACTACGCTGGTGGGAATTCTGCGGGGGATTTCCCATTGGCCGGCCGCGTTGGTTTCTTTGCCGCATCCGTCTTCTACATTTCTTAAGCTGGATTTTCGCGGGGCGATTCATCTTGGCTTTTTGGAAATTGTGTTCGCGTTTTTGTTTGTCGATCTTTTCGACAATGTGGGCACGCTTGTCGGTGTGTGCGAACAGGGCGGATTTATTAAGGACGGGAAGATTCCTCGCGTGGGACGGGCGCTCGTGTCGGATGCGGTGGGGACGCTGTTTGGCTCGCTGACGGGGACGTCGACGGTGACTAGCTACATAGAGAGCGTGGCGGGCGTGGCTGCTGGGGCGCGCACCGGGTTGAGTAATGTGGCGGTCGCGGGGCTGTTTCTGATTGCTACTTTTTGTTCGCCTTTGGCTACCGCGATTCCGGCTTATGCTACGGCACCGGCGCTGATTCTGGTGGGCGCGCTGATGACACAGTCGATTTCGCATATCGATTGGAGCGAGTTTAGCGAGGCGGTTCCGGCGTTTATTACGATGCTGGCTACGCCTTTGACTTTTAGCATTGCTACTGGGATCAGCCTGGGGCTCATCGCGTATACGGTGGTGAAGATCGCGGCTGGCAAGTTTCGCGAGATTACCGTGCTGATATGGATTCTTACAGCGCTGTTTATCCTGCGTTATGTCTATCTCGCGGTTGCGTAGGTGCGAGTTTTTGTCACAGATGTTGTAGCAATCAGGCTTGCTACGGCATCTCTTAGAGAGGGCGCAAACCTCTGCCCGCTCGTTACAATAGAGAGATATGACTAGCTTGCCACTTCCGCTCGGAGTGTTTGTCGCCGGACTGATCTCATTCCTATCACCATGCGTGCTTCCGCTGGTGCCGGGATACGTTTCTTTAATCTCTGGCGTCGGTGTCGAGCAATTGAAGTTGCAAGAGGGACAGCTGTTTCGCAAGGTGATGCTGAATTCGGCCGCGTTCATTATCGGTTTCAGCATCGTATTTATTACGCTGGGGGCGATCTCGACCGAGGTCGGACAGGTGCTGGCGCAGTACAAGTCGCTGCTGGCGCGGATTGCGGGCGTGGTCATTATTCTTTTTGGGCTGCACCTTACTGGCATTTTTCAGATCAAGGCTCTGCTGGCGGATACGCGGCTGCATGGGCTTAAGGGCAGTCCTTCGGCGTGGGGCGCGTTTGTGATTGGATTTGCGTTTGCTTTTGGATGGACGCCTTGCGTTGGGCCGATTCTTGCGGTGGTACTGGGATTTGCGGCGGCTCAGGATACGGTGTGGAAGGGAATTTTTTTGCTGGCCATTTACTCGGCTGGGCTGGCTGTGCCTTTTTTGCTGACTTCGCTTGGCATCGAGCGCTTTCTGAAGTTTTACAATCGGTTTAAATTTCATATGCACGCGGTGGAAGTGGCTAGCGGAGGGCTGCTGATTGCGTTGGGGATTTTGCTGGTGATGGGGAGGTTTGCGCTGATTTCGGGCTATTTTTCGTTCTTGAATCGGTTCGCGCTGTAACGGCCGCGAACTGCAGGTCCCTCGCTTCGCTCGGGATGACAAGACTTCTTAAGCGATTGCTGGAAGTTGGTTGAGGTTATTTATGAAAAGAAATCCACTGATTCTGTTTTTTATCGCCGCCATTGTTGCGGCTATGTTGTTTGCGGGACTGCGCATGGCGCGCAATAATCGCGCCGGAAATTCTGGCAAAGCGCAACTCATTGGCAGCGCGGCTCCTGATTTCGATCTGCAGACACTCGATGGCAAGGATGTCAAGCTCTCGGATTTGCGTGGCAAAGCGGTTTTGCTGAATTTCTGGGCGACTTATTGTGGTCCGTGCAAGGTGGAGATGCCCTGGTTTGTGGAACTACAAAAGGAGTATGGGCCGCAGGGTTTCCAGATTATCGGTGTGGCCATGGATGACGCGAGCACAGAGGATATTGCCAAGTTCGCTAAAGATATGGGGGTCAATTATCCGATTCTGCTGGGAAAGGAATCCGTGGGCGAGAGCTATGGCGGAGTTAGCGTGCTGCCGACGACGTTTTTTGTTGACCGCGATGGCAAGCTGATTGCCCGCGAATTTGGCTTACAGAGCCGCAGCGTCTTTGTCGACCACATCAAAAAGGCGCTTAGTCAGGGGCAAGCGGTACAGGCTCGTAGGTAACTACGTAGGACCGCTAATTTGGAGTACTCTGAAATTTAGTTACTCTACTCAATGAAAATTCTTCTTTCGAGCGCGCTTTGCTTGTTGTCGGTGTGGGCGGCGGCGCAGGATAACCCGGTGCCGCAAACTTCGGTCGTGAAGCTGGCGCCGGTCGCGACGGTGACTGCGGTGCAGGGCAAGCCGGCTACTGTTTCGCTTGAATTTCGCGTGACTAGCGGCTACCACATTAATTCTAATCAGCCGAAGGCGGAGTATCTGATTCCTACGGTGCTTAAGGTGGAAGCGACTACGGATATCGTGATCGGCAAGACTACCTACCCGGAGGGGAAGGACACGAGCTTCGCGTTTGCTCCCGATGAGAAGCTGAATGTTTACACTGGAGATTTCAAAATCGACGTGCTGGTGCGCCCGTTGATGTCGGTGCAGACGGGAAAGTATGTCGTCCGCGGAACGCTTAAATATCAGGCTTGCGATAACCAGGCGTGCTATCCGCCGAAGCAACTTCCGGTTAGTTTTGACGTGAAGATCGCGAAGGCTGCAGCGGCTCCGCACAGAAATCCTGCACAAAGCCCGGACGTGCATCGGTAGGCGGCGTTCTCAGGGCATTCTTAAAGAACATTCTTAGAGGACGACTGAGCGGGCGTGATCGAGTTGGCGGGTCAGCGTGTCGATTTTTGCTTCCAGCACGTGGCGAATGGAAAGCATTCCTAGCAGACGTCCGTCTTCGTCGACAATCGGCAAGTGGCGGTAGTGGCGCTCGACCATGGTGGCGAGCGCTTCGGCGGCGGTGGTAGCGCGGGTCGCCATTTCGACGGGCGTGGTCATGACCTCGCGGATTGAGGTTTTGCGCGCGTCGCGTTCGCCGAGGGAGAAACGGCGCAGGACGTCGCGCTCGGTGAAGATTCCGGCTACGCGATGGTTTTCGTCGATCACGGCGACTGCGCCTACGTGACGATCGAGCATCGTTCTGATGGCTTTCTCGGCGGTCGCTTCCAGAGGAACTGAAGCTGCTTCCGCGTCGCACATTTCCAGAATATTCATTGGTTCACCTTTTCGTTTACTGTCGACTTCTTGTCACTTCCTCGCCGGCAGATCGTTCTTGAATACCTTGCCGTCCTTCATCACAAAGCCGACGCTCTCGAGGATCTTTGTATTTGCCAGAGGATCGCCCTGCACGGCAATTACATCGGCATAGGCTCCGGGAGCAATCACGCCCAGCTTTCCTTTCATATCGAGCAGTTCGGCGGCGCGCGAGGTTGCGCTTTGGATGGCCTGCATCGGAGTCATGCCAAAGTCGACCATGCGGGGAAATTCCTGTGCGATCGACTCGGTCCAGGGAATGCCGCCCATGTCGGTGCCGAAAGCGATTTTCACTCCAGCCTTTAGTGCTTTGCGGAATGAGACTTCGTGCTCGGAGGCTCGCTTGCGATCACGCTGGCCTTCGGGTGTATCGGCAGGCGCCCAGTCGGTGTAGTAGACGCTCAGCGTCGGGCAGAGCCAAGTGCCCTGGCGGAGCATTTGGGCGATCTGCGCGTCGGTGAGAACAAGCCCGTGCTCGATGGAGTCGCATCCGCCGTCGAGAGCGCGCTGCATGCCTTCGCCTCCATAAGAGTGGCACGCCACTTTTTTTCCCCAGCCATGGGTTTCATCGACAATTGCGCGGAGTTCTTCAACGGTCAGAGTTGGCTGTGACACTAGTTCGCCATTCTTGCCGACCCAAGAGCGGTGGGTCATGTAGACCTTGATCCAGTCGGCGCCGTGGTCGAGTTGCTCGCGGGCGGCTTTTCGGGCTTCGACGGGGCCATCGATGATCTGGACTCCCTTGGGCACTTCGATCTCGGGCGCGTAGCCCTCGAGGGGATATCCACCGGTGGTCGAGATGGCGCGAGTGGAGACAAAGAGGCGCGGACCGGGAATGTATCCGCCTTCGACGGCCATTTTGATGCCGACGTCGCCATAGCCGGCACCTTCGGTTTCCATGTCGCGGAGCGTGGTGAATCCTTGTTCGAGAGCGCGGCGGACGGAGACGGTAGCTCGCGCCGCGCGGAAGGCCAGCGGATATTTGAGGAGCTGGATATCGTATCCACCCTCGGCGAGATCTTCGCCTTGCAGGAAGATGTGGGTGTGAGCGTCGATCAGCCCAGGGAGCACAGTGGCTTGCGAGAGATCGATCACCTCCGCGCCAGCAGGAAGATGGGCGCTGGCTTCGTCAGAAACGTCGCCAATTATGTCACCGCTGACAGTGATGATCTGATTGCGGCGCGGAGCATTGGACGCGCCGTCAATCAGCACACCCGCTCGGATGTATTTCACCTTTCGCAGCGTCATCGCGCTTGCGGTAGTTGTGTCAACAATTTGTGTCCAACCGCGAAAGGACGAACAAAGGATGGCCAAGAGAATAAGGGAGCGCTTCACCGCAACCTCCGGAAAGGCTGGATTGTACTCTAAGGGGCGAATATTGCCGGGAGAAATCTCAGACGATGGTCATAAAGCGGAAAGGTGGGGGCGGGGCGCGATACGGAGAACGAAGCCAGCGGGGCCGGAAGCATAGTCGATATCGCCGTTGCCGGCAAATACCAGCGATGCTCCGGCGCCTTCTAGCAGGCGGGTGGCAATCGCTAGTCTGACGCGGCGCAAAGCCGCCACAGAAGGGGGAATGGCGACGGCGGAGTTGCGTTTTGCGGGTTGACTCGTGGGATTTGGATCGGCTTTGGGAAAATTCGGCTCGCGACACATGGGGTCAGCCTCGGCGCGCAGCACAGTTCCGGCTGGACCTTCTCCTAGTAGTAGTGTGATCTTGCCTCCGGTGGGTTGAGCATCGATCAGGGATGCGATTAAGTATTGCAAAGCCAGCTTGAGCCGGGCCTCGGGCAACGAAAGGGTTGCCGCGCAGGTGCCGACGAGGCGCAACTGCAGACCGCGCACCGCTGCTATCGAGGATAGCTCATTGATCACGCTGCTCAAGGCCGGTGCCACCGCGGCGGGGCGGGCTTGAGGCTCGGACTGTTCGGCTTCGAGATACTCCCTCATTAACTGAATCATGCCGATGATTTTTTCGATGTGTTGCAGTGCAACGGCGACGCTTTCTTGCTGCTGCTCGACAGCCTCTTCGATGGGAAGTTCGCGGGGAAAGTCGAGCGATAGCTCAAGCGAACAGCGCAAGCTGGTGAGCGGCTGGCTCAGCGAATGAAGGAGCTCGCCGAGCACGTCTTGCCCGGGCGACGATTCTACGCAGGACTGTGAACTGGCGCTCATGCCGATGCTCCTTCGGGATTCATCTGATAGCCGACGCCACGGACGGTGTGGATGAGGCAGGGGGAAAAGCCATCGTCGACTTTGCGGCGTAGATAGTTGATGTAGACATCGACTACGTTGGTGGTGGAATCGAAGGTGAGATTCCAGACATGCTCGATGATCATGGCACGAGTCAAGCGGCGTCCGGCGTTGCGCATCAGGTATTCGAGCAAGGCAAATTCCTTGGTGGTTAATTCAATGTGACGGCCGGCGCGCGCAACTTTGCGTTCGACGCGATCGAGAGAAAGATCGCGGACAGTGAGAATGGACTCGGAGGGCAGATGACTGCGGCGCAGCAAGGCGCGGGCGCGCGCGGAAAGTTCGAGATAGGAAAACGGTTTTACCAGATAATCGTCGGCGCCGGAATCTAGGCACTGCACGCGGCCTTCAATGCGGCTGCGCGCGGTAAGGATCATGACCGGCAAGCTGGCTTTTTTCTGGCGCAGGCTTTTCAGGAGTGACAAGCCATCGAGGCCAGGCAGATTCAAATCGAGGATGACCAGGTCGTAATCGAACTCCATCGCCATGGAACGACCTTGATTGCCTTCGCTGGCAATATCCACCGCATGATGTTCGGCTTCAAATCCTTTGCGGATAAAACTGGAAAGTGCTGTGTCATCTTCGACAATAAGGATTCTCATGAGATTGTTCTAAGCGGGTTAATTCTGAGGTCGATTCTTATTCTCGACGTGATGGGCGGAGAGCACAAGATAACCGCGCCGTTCGAAAGGACGTAGTTTGCGGAGTTAGTAAAGGGAATCGCGAACAACCGGAGCATCGGGTTGTACGCTAACTTCGCGCGCCGCGGTTGCGACGCCACCGAAGCCAGGGCGAGGACGCCCCTTCGGCACTCGGGACGGCCGGCAAGGAGGCCGGCGCTACTTATCGGGCAAGTCTTCTACACGCCCAGCGTCGAGCGAATCGCGACGACGATAGACTCCGCCAGGCGATCCATCTGTTCTTTTGATTCTGCTTCGATCATCACACGCGCGAGGGCTTCAGTGCCGGAGTAACGTACGACCACACGGCCATTGCCATCGAGTTCGCGCTCGGCGGCTGTGATCGCCGCATGGACGGGAGAAATCTCGGCGAACGGAGTTTTGTGTTTCACCCGGACATTTCTGATCGTCTGCGGAAACACTTTCAGATCGCTGACCAGGTCGGCTAGTGGTTTGCCGGTCCGGGCGATGATCTGGAGTATGCGAAGCGCGGTTAGGAGTCCATCGCCGGTGGTTGCGTCGCCGTCGCGAAAGAGGATATGACCGGACTGCTCACCGCCGAGCGTTGCCCCGACGCGCTGCATTTCTTCGAGGACATATTTGTCGCCGACGTTGGCGCGGAGCATCTGGATACCAGATCGTTTGAGGGCGATCTCCAATCCCATATTCGACATGGTGGTCGCCACGACGGTGTTATTGGCGAGGGCGCCGCGCGATTGCATTTCACGCGCTGCCACCAGCAGAACGGCATCTCCGTTGACTACGCGTCCGCTGGCATCCGAAAAAAGAGCGCGATCGGCATCGCCATCGAAGGTAATGCCCAGGTCGAAGCGACCCTGCTCGCCGGCAATAGCGTGGTCGGCAGCGAGGCTGTCGTAGACATGACGCGCGACCACTTCCGGATGGAGTGCGCCGCAATTCTCGTTGATATTTTGACCGTTAGGACTTGAATGAAGGAGCGTAGTTTTGATTTTTAGCGCGCGAAATAATTCTGGGGCTTCGGCGGCGGCGGCGCCGTTGGCGCAATCTACGGCGACACGAAGCGCGCTCAAATCGGTCGCAATGCTGGCTGCGAGCCAGCGGACGTAGGCGTGGCGCAGCGCTTCATCGCCAGGAAGGCTTGACACCTCGGGGGTTGAATCGGCCGCTGCATCGGGCACAGAAGCCGCCCCCCCCTGAAGCAGCGCGAAAATCTCTTTTTCAATTGCCAGCTCGCGAGCGTCGGGCAGTTTGTAGCCGTCGCGGGAAAAAACTTTGATTCCGTTGTCGGTCCAGGGATTGTGGGATGCAGAGATGACGACACCGGCGTCGAATCCCTGGGAGCGGGCGAGGAAGGCGACTCCGGGCGTGGTGATTACGCCGGCGCTGCGGGTTTCGACACCGACGGATGCCAGTCCTTGGAGGAAAAGGTCGGCGATCCAGCGACTGGAGGCGCGCGTGTCCTGTCCAATGACTACACGTGCTTTGGCATTGGTGCGCAAGAGATCGTGGCCGAGGGCGCGGCCGATCCAATAAACGCTGTCACGCGTCAGCGGAAATTCACCCGCGACGCCGCGAATTCCGTCGGTACCGAAGAGTTGTCTGATTTGGGTCATGAATGGTCGATGGTCGTTAGTCGATGGTCGTTGGTCGATAGTCGTTGGGCGTTTGATCGTCGCTCGCTGACAGTGCATCGTAGATTCGAAGTTCGCGGACGACTATCGACTAACGACCATCGACTGTCTTATTTTTTTGGTCTGCCAGTCCTTCCATGATAACCGTGACGCGAATCGGAACGTGATGCACGACCTGGATCAGAGGATCGGGAACGTAGGCTTGGGTCACAAAACTGGCGCGGGTCATGGCTCCGCTAACGTCGACGGGATCGGTGGTGGCAGCCTCGACGGCGTCGACGCGGCGGCGAGGGCCGGCGATCATCACATTGCTTGGATCAGCGACTACCTGGGCCACGTGCATGCCGCTGGCGAAGTTCCCGGTCACACGCGGACGCACCTCAACCATGCGCGTGGCGCGATTATCGAAGGAGAGATGAAACTGGCCGGGGATGATCTGCACTACGTCCAATTCCTGCGGCACGTGGACATGGCGTGCCGTCAAATCGAAGGTTTGCTCTCCGGGCCGCACTTGGGCGAGATCGATATCGGCCCGCACGTCTTCGGCCTGGAGACGATGAATGACGCGCTCCGGTCCGCGTATGCGAATCTGGGCTTCGGTGAAGCTGGCGGAATCGATTTCCAGATTGTCGGGAAGATTGTGGAACTCGATGGGAACGTGCATTTCGACTTCGGCGATGGGATCGCGCGCCACCACCAGCCACAGGCCGATGGCGAGCAGCAGAGAAATGATTTTGAGACCGATATTGTGTACGAAAATCCGGTGAAAAAAACTGCGCTGTGCGAAGGGCGGCATTAGTCGTCCCTTCCAGCATCTTGCCTGCGCGAGACCTGCGGAGTGGACGATTCCTGTTCGACGAAGGTTTCTTCCATGGCGCTCGGGAGCGTGTGCGCGGGAGCATAGCGGCGCAGGAGATTGCTGAGACGCTCGCGCAAGCGCTCCACCGTCAAATCGCGTTCAATGCTGCCCGCTACGGCCACGCTGATGGTTCCGGTCTCTTCGGAAATGATGACCGCGACGGCGTCGGTTTCTTCGGTGATGCCAATGGCGGCGCGATGGCGCGTGCCGAGTTGGGTGGAGAGTATAGGATTCATCGACAGTGGTAGGAAACAAGCGGCAGCTGCAATGCGATCGCGCTGCACAATAACGGCACCATCATGGAGAGGAGCGGAGGGACGAAAAATCGTGGCCAGCAGATCGTAGGAAAGGCGGGCATCGAGCGCCACGCCACTTTCTATGTAAGTGCGGAGACCGATCTCGCGTTCGATTACGATTAGAGCGCCGGTTTGATTTTGGGAAAAAAGATTGGCCGCTAAAACAATATCGTCGTAAACATCGGCTACTGAACTGCTGGACCGCATCAACGAAAGACGGCTTCCGAGATTAGCGAGGGCGTGGCGGATTTCCGACTGGAAGACGACGATGAGCGCGAAGACAACATAGGGCAACATGGTGCTGAGCAGCCAGTTCAGCGTGCGCAATTCGCCGAGGCGGGCGAGATAAAAAGCCAAACCGAGAGCGGCCACGCCGACCAGCATCGGCGCCGCCCGCGTACCTCGCACCAGTGCGAGGAACTGGTAAAGCAGGATCGCGACGAGCGCGATGTCCAAGATCGAAATGACCGAGATCGCCGAGATGTGCGACCAGATCAGCGACGGCGTCACGTCACCCTCACGTTAGAAGTTGAACTGATTTCATTCTAATGCAGTGCAACCGATGCGGTGCATCCAAGGCAAGCCGTTACTACCGCTAGCCGGATTCCAGTTCATTGCGCTCGGTCGCGGTGATGCGTGCGCGAATTCTTCCGCGGGCGAGGCGGGCCGACACATCTTCGCCGGTATTGACCTTTGCCGCATCTTTTAAGAGTTGTCCGTTGGCGTCGAAGACCAGGGCGTATCCGCGATTCAGAATCGCTATTGGCGAAAGCGCCTCCAGGCTAGCGTTTTTGCGATCGAGGGCGCCGCGGAGCTCGAGCAATCGCGTGTGGGTGGCGGCGGTGAGGTTGGCCACCTGCGCGTCCAAGCCTTGGCGGACCGCGGCCAGTCGGCGGCGCGCGTCGTAATGGCGAACGGCGGCGATGGTGCTTTCGCAGCGCCGATGAAGTTGATCCAGCAGCTGGCGTTCTGCCCGCTCGAGGCGGAAACGCTGTTCGTCGAGTTTCTGCTGGCGGCGATGGATGCCATCCATCATGCGGGCGAAGGCGCGGTGTTGCGCGCGCTCGGTCAGATCCTGGCGGGCCATTAGCAGGCGGTAGCGCACGCCATGCTCCAACCGGCGGTATAACTCTTCGGCCTGGGCTTCGATCTCCTGGCGCGAACGGATAACGAGTTCGGCAGCCGCCGAGGGCGTGGGAGCGCGCAGGTCCGCGACAAAATCGATGATGGTGAAATCGGTTTCGTGGCCGATGGCAGAGATTACGGGGAGCTTTGAGTTTGCGACTGCGCGGGCGAGGCCCTCGTGATTGAAGCAGGCGAGGTCTTCTACGGAGCCTCCGCCGCGCGCGATGATGATGACTTCGACCGAATCGCGGGCAGCGGGCGCTTGGTTGAAGTGGCGCAAGCCGGCTATCACCTCGCCCGGCGCCGCGTCTCCCTGGACCTGCGCGGGATAAATGAGCACGTTGGCGGAGTGGTGACGGCGGGCGAGGATGTTGAGGATGTCGCGGAGCGCGGCTCCCTGCGGCGAAGTGATGACGCCGATTTTTTGTGGCAGGGGCGGAATCGGCCTTTTTCTTGCAGCTTCGAACAATCCTTCGGCCTGCAACCTTGCTTTCAATTGTTCGAAGGCCAGCTGCAGGGCACCGGCGCCTTTGGGCTCCATGAATTCCGCCGAGATCTGGAGTTCTCCGCGATCTTCATAGACGGTGATGCGGCCGCGGACGGTGACGTGGAGGCCGTTTTCGGGGCGGAAGCGCAGCAGCTTTGCGCTCGAGCGAAAGATCACTACGCGAATCTGCGAGCTTTCTTCTTTCAGGGTGAAGTACAAATGGCCGGAGTCGGGAATTCGAAGGTTGGAAATTTCACCTTCTACCCAACAGTCGGAATATTCGCGCTCGATGTGGGAGCGGACGGCGGAGACGAGCGCGCGGACGGTCCAGACCCGGCGCTCTGGGGGGCGAAACTGGAAGCCGAGTTGGTCGGGCGTCGCCATGAATGTTTTTCGCGAACCAGCCGGCAAGCTCTAACGTTTGAGCCGTCCAATCACATAGAGAATAAACGACAGCACGATACTGATCAGGATGGAACTGGCGAGCGGAAAATAGAAAGTTGTGTTTTTTCCTTTATAGAGAATGTCGCCCGGCAGGCGGCCTAGCGGCGGGGCCGTTCGCCCGAGGAGCATGACGATGCCTCCAATTACTATCAGGGCTATGCCGAGGATCACGAGCAGTCGTCCGATTTCCGCCATGCTTCGAGTTTAACTCCGGCGGCTGACATAGAACGTTGGTTCCCGGAGTGACGTTGATTTGAGATGCAGATGTATTCTAAATTCGTCCGTAAATCCGACTGATGACGATACTTCAGACCCCGCGGCTCAGACTCCGCGAGCTCACTGCGTTCGATGTTGACTCGCTGGCGCGTATTCTTTCCGATCCTGAAACTATGCGCTATTATCCTGCGCCCTACGATCGCGCTGGCGTGGAGCGATGGATTGAACTGAATCGAGAGCGCTACCGGGTGGATGGTGTGGGACTCTGGTCGATGGAGTTAATTGAGACGGCGGAGCTGATTGGCGATTGCGGAATCGTTGCGCAGCAGGTTGATGGCGAACGCATGTATGAAATTGGATATCACTTGCGCCGCGATTTATGGAGAGGGGGGCTTGCGACCGAGGCGGCTGCCGCTTGCCGTGATTGGGGCTTTGCACATTTGAAAGCTAAGCGTTTGATTTCGCTGATTCGTCCGGAGAATGTGGCTTCGCGGCGCGTTGCTGAGCGCGTCGGCATGAGTCTCTGGAAGGAAGCGGAGTGGCGTGGGCTTTCGCACTGTGTTTATTCCGTGGGGCGGATTGAAGGCTCCCTCAGCGGCTAAAAGCCGGTGTCGAGGCGAGACTCACTGGCGCAGCGGTGGATCGCTGTGCTACCCAAGAGCAAGAGCACGTTTGCAAGTTGGTGCAGCGAAGAAATGCCATCATCGATGCGGAGGGGAAGGAGGGGTAGAGCTCCTTCGACTTCGCGGGCCATTCGCTTCGCGTATGGCTCGGCTTCGCTTAGGATGACACCCTAGGGATATTTTGCCATGCCGAAGAAATCTAGCGCTCCTTTTGTTCTTGCCGAGGCTCTGCTCGCGGCTTTCGACACGAACGATCGCATCAACCAATATCTCCTGGATTCTCTGCCTGCCGAGGCTTGGCGCGCGGAACCTCCGGGAAAAAAGGGAAGGGACATCGCGGGCGTAGTTGCACATATGCACAATGTCCGAGTCATGTGGCTGAAGGCTACGAAGGGAAGGATTCCTGAGCAACTTGATCGCTTCACGGTGACGCCAGCGCAGGCCAAGAAGGCGCTGGACGGCAGCCGAACTGCGCTGCGAGAGGTCCTTGAGGCATCGCTCGCCGGGGATGGGCGCGTTAAGGGATTTCGTCCGGATGTGGCCGGATTCTTCGCTTATCTGATTGCGCACGACGCTCATCATCGCGGACAGGTCACCATGCTGGCGCGCCAGGCGGGGCATGCGATTCCGCAGAAGGCGACGTTCGGCATGTGGGAGTGGGGCGTGCGTTAAACTGAAAGACGAAACTGGAAACGACCGCAATGCAGAATCGATAGAGCCAGCCAGCGAATGCACAAAGCCACAATTCTGTTCAATCCCAATTCCGGGCGGCGCGGAAAGAAGCGCGACGCGGAGTTGAATCATGCCATCGGCATTATTCAATCGGCGGGCGTGCGAACTGAGCTTACGGTTTGCCGCTCCAGCCAGGAGGCTACAGATAATGCACGCTGCGCTGTGGCGGATGGAAGCGACACGGTGTTTGCTTGCGGGGGAGATGGGACTATCCACGATGTAATACAGGGATTGGCTGGTACGTCGGTTGCGCTCGCGATTCTGCCGTTTGGCACAGCCAATGCATTGGCCCATGATATCGGTGTTCCGCTTCGTCCCAGCGCAGCGGCTCGGGTCGCGGTTAGTGGCAAAGTTCGCCGCGTTCCGCTGGGGCGGATTGAGTATGAGAGCCTCGACGGCAAGGCTAGCTCGCGCTACTTTACGGTCGCTGCCGGGATGGGAGTCGACGCGCATCTCTTTTATAAGCTGACTTCTCATCACAAGAATCGTGGAGGCATGGCGGCGTATTACTTCAAAGCGTGGCAGCTGTGGGCGACTTATAACATGCGGCGATTTGAGGTTGACTACACTGACGACGGCGGGGAGCGCCACCACGCTTCACTTACTGAACTTTTGGCGGTGAGGATACGCTTCTTTGGAAATGTGCTGCGCGAACTGCTTCCGGGAGCCTCGCTTGATTGTGGTTATGTGCGCGCGGCGATGTGCCGCACCGCCAGCCGCAACGCTTATCTGCGATATGTAGTTGGAGCGCTGCTCGGCCAGCATTGGAGTGTGAAGGGAATCGATGTGTTGAGTTGCTCGGAGATTGTTTGCCGGCTGCCGGCGGGCGCCGATGGTCATCCGGCTGGCTCTGGGCAGCGCGTTTATGTTGAGGCCGATGGGGAATTGCTGGGACGATTGCCGGCGCGGCTTACGATGGTGCCTGATGCGCTCTCGTTGGTTGTCCCAGCCTAGGCGGCGCTCGGCGACCGTCGTTATCACCTTTCGTGTTATAAATCGCGTATGCCTACCGGACGCTCGGGATCGATTCGCCTCTTTCGAATCTTCGGCATCGACGTCTTTCTGCATTGGTCGTGGTTCCTGCTGGCGTATTACGAGATCAATGCGCGCAAGGGCGCGTATTCCTCGATCGGCTGGAATATCGCGGAATACCTGGCGCTGTTTCTGATCGTGACCATTCACGAATTTGGCCATGCACTGGCTTGCCGTCAGGTCGGCGGAGAAGCCGATCGAATCGTCCTCTGGCCCTTTGGCGGAGTTGCGTATGTGAATCCGCCGCAGCGTCCCGGGGCTACGCTGTGGAGCATTGCGGCGGGGCCGCTGGTGAATGTGGTGCTCGTTCCCATCATCCTGCTCGTCAGGCAGATGAGCCTCGTGTCGGTCGGGCCCGACCTGCCGAAGTTCGCAGATGCTGTTCTTGTCATCGACGTGGGACTACTCGTTTTCAACATTCTCCCCATCTACCCGCTGGATGGCGGTCAGATTCTTCGCTCGTTGCTCTGGTTTGTGATGGGGCGCGCTCGCAGCTTGCTCGTCGCCTCCATCCTCGGACTCGTCGGCATCGCTGCGTTCATCGGTTACGCGATATTGAAGGGCAACGCATGGCTGGGCGCGATCGCTTTCTTCTTGCTACTGAATTGCTGGAGCGGGTTACAGCACGCGCGCGCTTTGCTGCGCTTCGCGAAGCTGCCGCGAAGATTTGAATACTCCTGCCCGTCATGCCAGGCGAGCCCGCCGATTGGGGAATATTGGAAGTGCGGAAAATGTGGGAACGCTTTCGATAGTTTCCAGACAGGGGCGGTCTGTCCGCACTGCGCGACGCGATATGAGGGAACGAGGTGTCTCGATTGCGGCGCGACGAATCCGATGGGCGCATGGTCGACTCACGGTGTGACCGTTAATTCGAGTTTGCCGACGGCTCACGTTTAAGTCGCGTACACTCTAGCGAACGCCTTGGAACCGGTAACCCACTTTTTATTTGGCGCGTGTATGGGCCGCGCCGGACTCAATCGCAAGACGGCGCTGGCCACGGCTACGCTGACGCTCGCGGCTGAGGCTCCTGACCTGGATGTGCTCAGTCGGTTTGGAGGGTCGGCGTTTGGGTTGAACCATCATCGCGGGGTTACCCATTCTTTTCTGGGCGTGCCAATTGTCGCGGCTGCGGTTGTGGGATTCGTTTATCTCGTCTGGCGGATGCGCGGGCGCAGGGTGCGAAATCCTGATTTGCCTCCCCGCTGGGGATTACTGTTTGGCTTCGCTTGCCTGGCGGGGCTTAGCCACATTCTGCTCGACTTCACTAATAACTATGGAGTGCGACCGGTTTGGCCGTTCTCGGAGCGCTGGGTTTCTTGGGACATTGTCTTCATCGTTGAGCCGGTGCTTCTTGTCATGATGACTCTGGGTCTAATCGTTCCGGCGTTGTTCTCGTTGATCAATGATGAGATTCGATCTGGTGACACATCTTCCCGCGGGATGCCGGGGGGAAGGCTAGCTGCAACGCTCGCTTTGATCGCGGTGTTTGGCTATTGGGGGCTGCGCGATTATGAACATCGGCGCGCTGTGGCCGCGCTGGAGGCGCGGAATTATCGGGGAGCGGATGCGGTGCGGGTGTCGGCTTATCCGTATTGGGTGAATCCGTTTCGCTGGCATGGGGTGGTGGAGACGCGTGACTTTTTTGCCACGATGGATGTTAATTCGCTTGCGCCTGAGGTCGATCCTGAGGGAGAAATGCAGGTTCGCTACAAGCCGGAGGAGACGGCGGTCACTTTGGCGGCTAAGAAAAGCTATCTTGGGCGCGTTTATCTGAGTTGGGCGCAATATCCCATTACTGAGACTGAGGAACTGGATAGCAATCCTGTCGATAATGGGCGGCCGGCGTATGTGGTTCGGTTTCGCGATCTGCGGTATGACTATCCGGGGCGGAATCGGCGGGCTACGCTGGGCGCGTTTGTGCTGCTGACGCGCGATTTGCGGGTGGTGGAGGGAGAGATGGGCGCTAAGTAAAAGCTAGCGCCCTCAGGGGCTAAAGCCCCGAGTTCAAGCGGTATTAATCGCAGCGGTGAACCGCTGCGCCAGCACCCAAAAACAGGATGTCATTGGAGCGCTGCGCCCCCTAAGAGAAGAAGCGGATCTTCTTTCGAGGCCATGTTGGCGGGGAAATGGATGCCGCGCGCAGACATTAAGGGATGAGTAGGGGTCCTTCGACTACGCGGAATGATTCGCTTCGCGAATCGTCCTGCTGCGCTCAGGATGACACTTTCTTCTCCCTTTTTTTGCGATTACTTCAGGCCTTCTACCAAGTAGAGGTCGGCTAGCATGCGGTGATAGCCAAAGACGCAGGTTTTGGCGTCTGGGGTCATCAGGATGGGGCCGATGGTTTCGACTCCGGCCGGATCGGAGGGCATGAGTTGTCGCCAGAGGGTGCGCTGGCCCGTGCGGAGATCCAGGCGATAGACTTTCGCGGGCAGTTCTCCAGGCTGGTAGATGTAGAGCGATGTGCCGTCGGCGCTGAAGGTGATGGGCTGTTCTCCAGGATCGAGGCCGGGAATGATGCGCGGCTCACCGCCCGCAATGGGAAAGAGATATCCCTTCTGGTCGGCGCCGATTCCGGCTACGGTTTGGGAGTCGGGAGAAATTACGAAGGCGGTGCCGCTGACTCCTTCCGGAGAAATCGGCTGGTCTTTGCCGGTTGCGGGATCGCGGACGTAGAGGCGTTCGCCTTTGCCGGTTTCGTTGCCGGAGAAGAGCACGCGCTTGCCGTCTGGAAACCAGTGGGCCCAAGCGTGATTGATGGTGTCTTTCGTCAGATCTTTTGCCTCGCCTGCGCCGGTGGTCAACAGCCTCAGCTGGGAGGGTGAATCCTGGGTCTGGGCAATTACGGATTTGCCGTCGGGTGATAGTGAGACTGCTCCGCCCTCGCCTAAAAGCACGGCGGGCGAGCCATCGGTTTTGCGGATGTAAACGGCGTAGGATAATCCGCCGGACTTGGAGTAATCCAGCGAACCGCCGCCGCCTTCTTCGTCGAAGAGAAGAGTCTTTCCGTCTCCCGATAAATCGGCCGGGTAGGTGTAATCCAACCACGAGAGATCGTGCTGCTTATTGTCGTCGGCAGTCATGCCGATTAATTCGCGACGCCAACTGGCGCGCATCAGGAGGACGCGGCCGTCTTTGAAGATATCGAAGATCATTACCGCGCCGGGCAGGCGGAGGACCATGCGCTCTTTGCCGTCGAGTGTCGTGGCGTAGAGAGTGCGATCGACGCCTGATTTGCTGGCGGTGAACCAGATTTCTTTTCCGTTGGGCGCCCACGCGAGGCCTTGAATGGTGAACCATTCGCCGGAAAGCTTCTTCATATGCCCGGACAAATCGACGACCGCGAGCGAACCGCTGTCGTCTCCCTGGACGGGGTGATCGATGAAGGCGATCAGGTCTCCTTTGGGAGAGACGCGGGGATGGCCGATCCAGCCGCCGGTTTCGTAGAGCGGCTTGCCGATGGGGAACTCTAAGCGGTTGCGGCCACCGAAATCGCGGACCACGGCGAGGTTGGTTCCGTCGGCGGCCCAGTCGGCCCATTGGACTTGTTCGAGGACTTCGCGGGGCGCGCCGCCGACCAACGGGGCGCGGGCGAGCGTTCCCATGTTGACCCAGGTGCCGATGGCTTTGCTGTTGAGCAAGACCGCCATTTCAGAGGCCGACGATACGGACACGAGTTGAGTGCGGCTCAGACCCATGGAACGCGCTTCTGGCGCCTCGGGGCGCGCAGTGAATACATCCACGGGTCCGCCTTGCCAGGCGGCGCTGTAGAGAATGGTCTGCCCGTCTGGAGCAAAGCGGGCAGAGCGGATGCTGCCGCGCCGGAAGGTAAGTTGACGGTAGGTGGGCGGTTGCAGGGGAGCGGGCGAGAAAAGCAATTTGCCGCCGTAAATGCCTGCGGCGATCGCCAGCAGCACGACCACGGCGAAAAGCAGCGGAGGGACGGCGGACTTCGAACGCGGCGCAGCGAGGTTGCTAGCGCTCGCGCCTGTGCTCACGATCGAAGACGATGAGTGTTTCGCCGACGACTCTGAGGGGCTCGTTTCTGCGACAACCGAGGTGCGTGAGGAATCAATCGAACGCTTCAGGCGCTTGAGATCGGCTCGCAGTTCTGCTGCGGTCTGGCAGCGGAGATCGCGATCTTTTTCTAAGGCTTTGCTAATGGTTTCTTCCAGCTTTGGCGGAAGTTGCGGGCGGAGGCGGGTGGCAGTGGTGGGCGTGCGATTGAGGATGGCGTCGGTGATGACGGCGGAAGTTTCGCCACGAAAGGGCACGACGCCAGTGGCCATTTCGTAGAGCACGACGCCAAACGAAAACAGATCGGTGCGGCCGTCGAGCTCCTTGCCGCGCAGCTGCTCGGGCGACATGTATGCGACCGTACCGACGGCGGTTCCGGGACTGGTGAGATCGAGGTTGCTGGCGTCGGCGCGGGTGGGCGAATCGTCCAGGGGGGTGCTCTTTGTGCGCGCGACCTTGGCTAGACCAAAATCCAGAATCTTGGCGTGACCGCGGTCGGTGACAAAAATGTTGGCGGGCTTGATGTCGCGGTGAACGATGCCTTTGCTGTGCGCGGCCTCGAGAGCATCGGCCACTTCGATGCCCAGATCGAGCAGTGCTTCCAGCTCCATGGGCTTGCCCTGGATCAAGTGCTTCAGGGTCTGACCGCTAAGGCACTCCATGACGATGAAGAGTTGGCCTTCGTGCTGACCGATTTCGTGGATGGTGCAGATGTTGGGGTGGTTCAACGAGGAAGCGGCGCGCGCCTCGCGGCGAAAACGCTCGAGAGCCTGGGGATCCTGTGAGGCCTCTTCGGGGAGAAACTTGAGGGCGACGAAGCGCCCTAGCGCTGTGTCTTCCGCTTTGTAGACAACGCCCATCCCACCGCCGCCGAGCATCTCTACGATCCGGTAGTGGGAAACTGTTTTTCCGATCATCTTTTATTTTTCGAGCTTTGATTCTCGAGCAGCAGTCTTTCGAACAGTTGTTGCGAGTTTGCGGTATGTCGCGTCTGTGCTCAGGTTTTAAAGGGGGAGACCGAGCGACCCATCTTAGGGGTAAATCGGCGGCGGCGTCAATCAAGTTCGGCGCAACGGGCGAGACGCCGGGACGGCCGCGCTACAACCCCCAGTGCGGTGAATGATGACCACTCTGTTGCTGCACCTCCTTGACCTGCAGTGTCCGCTCGCGCAACAATCCTAGTGATACGTAACGAGGTGGAATCATGCTGGCTTATTTATTTGTGATTTTTGCGGTGTTGGCGCGGATGCCGTTTATGCCGCATCCGTGGAATTTGACTCCGGTGGCGGCTGCTCTGCTTTATTTTGGCGCGCGCGGACCCAAACGCCAGCTGTGGGTTCCGTTTGTGCTCCTCGCCGCTTCTGACATTATCCTGACGAAGTTTGTGTATGTCTTTCCCTTCTCGTGGGACCATTTCGTGACCTGGGCGTGGTATGCGGCGATTCTTTTGCTCGGTACTCGGCTGCGGGAGAATTCGAATTGGGTGCGAGTGGGTGGGGTTGCGCTGGCTAGTTCGGTGTCGTTCTTTGTCGTAAGCAATTTCGCGGTGTGGGCTTGCTGGAATATGTATCCGAAAACCGTCTCGGGACTGATGACTTGTTATGCCGCGGGCGTGCCGTTTTTCCGGCGCGGAGTCGCTGGCGACTTGCTCTTTACCACGCTGATGTTCGGGTTGCCGGCGCTTGCCGCTGGGTTAGCTCGCTCTGCTCACAAGCCGCAGGGAACTGCCGCGGCCTAATTGGCATCTCCGAGGGACGGTCGCTCTTGGCCGTCTTTGTTGATATCGATCGCAGGACTGCGCCGTTTTGCCCGCCGCCAGATCAGCCATCCGATCAGTATTATTCCAACTGCCAACAGAATCCCTATGAAGTGATGCGCGAAGAGGTTTACCGTCAGCGTCACGATTTGCGGACCGAACCAGAGGGTCAGCAGCGCTTCGATCAGAAAACGCGAGAAGCGTCCCGCGAAGATGGCTAGCAGAAAGTGCGCGAGGGACATCTCGAACGCGGCGGCGGCCAGCACAAAAATTTTGAAGGGCGCGGGTGGCGGCAACATCGCCGGAAACATCAGGGCCCAGAATTCGTGGCGATCGAAGGATTCGTGAATCTTCTCGAAACGCGCGGGCGACAGGCGCTTGCGAAGGAGCACTTCTCCGCCAGTGTATCCAATGATGTAGATGACGATGCTGCCTAGCGTCGAACCTACGGCGCCCAACAAGACATACAGCACGAAGCGGGAGCGGTCGGTGTAAACGTAGTAGACGAAAATCGCATCGAGCGGCATGCCGAGGAACGAGCCATCTACGGCGGCTAGGGCGAGCATGCCCCATGGGCCGAGAGGGATGAGCACGTGCTTGATCCACTCACTGTAGGCGTGGAGGAAATGTCTTAGCTTGTTCAAGTGGTTAGTTTACGCGAGTCGTGAAGATCAAAGGCGGCGGTCGATCGTCGTTCGTCGTTGGCGATTCCAATTTGCAGGGGACGATGTTTTTAACGACGATCGACCAACGACTAATGACGGTGTGTCGTATTTCCGGCAATCAATTCCAGCGCATGGGGCAACAAATCAATCACTGCTTCTAACGACTCGACCGCGCCAGTTGGACTGCCGGGCAGATTGAGGATCAGGGTTGTGCCTCGGACAGCGCACACGGCGCGGCTTAGGGCGGCGAAGCGCGTCTTTTTTGTTCCCTGCAATCGCATCTGCTCAGCGATTCCTTCTACCAGGCGGTCGCAAACTGCGAGTGTCGCTTCGGGCGTCACGTCGCGGGGAGCTATGCCGGTGCCACCGGTGGTCGCGACAAGGCGAGCCGAGCGGCACAACTCGATTAATTTTTGCTGAATCACGGCGTTCTCGTCGGCGACTAGATCGCGCGCCACCACTTGAAAATTGTGCCGCGCGAGAGCTTCGGCTACGGCGGGGCCGGAGAGATCCTGTTTTTCGCCGCGCGAACAAGAATCGCTAATCGTCAACACCGCAGCTGTCATCGCAGCTAACGTGTTGCTGGACGGTGGCGGATCAGGTGTCGAGGAGGACATCTTCACCTTCGGCTGCGGCGTCGCGCTGGGCTTCGTCGAGGAGGCGCAAGCCTTCCATCAGCAGGCCTTGCGTGTTGAGAGTGGTTGTTTCCTGCGATGACTTGCCGTTGAAATCGACCTGAAAATTTCCTTCGGTCCAGCGCAGCACTTTGAAAACGGCATCGTCGCCCGTGATCGGGCCGTAGGCGGCGTGTTTGGCTTGTCCCTGGCTGAAATAGATCTCGCATTTTTCGTCGCCTTTGGTCATGGTGAGGAGACAGCTCTTGCGTCCCATTTCGAGCGATTGCACGAGATCGATCACATTCATCTGCGTGAGGTTGCCGCGGAGGATGCCGTCGGTCGACGCGGCTTTGCTAAGTTTTTCGAGCGCGATGCGGTCGACTACACGCTTGATTTTGTGGGTCGCATCTTTCAGGAAAAAAGGTTTTTCAAGGTAGTCTTCGATCGGGTCCTGCATGGACAAGCGTTCGCTGATGTCGGCCTTGCTTGCCATCATGATCACGGCGATACTCGCCGTTGCGGGCCTGCTCTTCAATTTTTCGAGCAACTGGCGGCCGTCCATGCCGGGCATGCGATAGTCGCAAATCATCACGTCCGGCAAGTCGTCGACCGCTTTCAGTAGTGCATCGGCGGCATCGGTCGCTACGGTGACATCGCCCATCGTTGAAAGCGCCTGTTGGAGCATTCCGAGCACCATGGGGTTGTCATCCACCAGCAGGATTTTGACGTCGGTCGCCATAGATCAAATAAAATAACAAATAAGATGCAGACTACTACTACTACTTCTTCTTGGTACCTCTGCGGTAGTCCCCGCTCTTTCCACCCGATTTCCGTTGCAGCACTACTTCTCTGATTTCGATGCCTTTATCGAGCGCTTTGCACATGTCGTAGACGGTCAGAGCAGCTACGCTTGCGGCCACAAGCGCTTCCATCTCGACTCCGGTCTCTGCCGTGGTCTTTACTTTTGTGGCAACAGAAACGCCATTCTCGCACACGCGTAGGGTGACGGCAACGTGCGACAGCGGGACGGGATGGCACATCGGTATCAACTCTGACGTGCGCTTGGCGGCCATGATTCCGGCGGTGCGAGCGACCTCTAAAGGATCGCCTTTGGGATTCTGTGGCAAGGCGCGTAGGACTTCCGGACTCATGGCTACGAAGGCGCTGGCCTCGGCTTCGCGGGCGGTTCGCGGCTTCTCGGAGACGTCGACCATGCGGGCCTGGCCTTGTGCGTCGTAATGCGAAAGCGGCGAAGTTTTCTTTGCCATCAGTAATTTGCAATTAACATTTGTTATGAACACTTGCTATTAACAACAGGTTATCGTATCGCGGTGGCTATCGCATCTTTCGGCGCATCTTCTTTCACCGCAACTTCATTTCAACGCATCAGTAACGACACCCACTCTCCGGCCTCGATGCACTCGCGGTCGGGAGGGATGACAACGTAGCAGTTGGCTCTTGCCAGTGCCGCGATATCGCCTGAACCTTGCCACGGCGCTAGTTCGACTTCGGCTTTTTCGAACTCACCGGAAAGGACTGCGGGGAGAAATCTCTTTAGGCCGGTCTTGGTGCGAATTTCAGATTTCAGCTTTGCGGACGGGAAGATCAAAGGCTGCGGCATCAGGCCGGCCAGCGCTTCAAGCATCGGCTTTGCAAATAGCTCGAAGGTCACCATGGTCGAGACTGGGTTGCCGGGCAATCCGAAGAAAAATTTCTTTTGTGGTGCGGGCATTCCGGTTCCGGTCGGGGTCTCATGTGCTGCCAGCAAGCGGGCGAGGGCGCCCGCTCCACAGGAACCGAAGACGGCTGGCTTGCCGGGCTGGATATCGACTCCGGTGAAATAAAACTCTGCTTGCAATCCGGTGAGAACCTGTTCGACCAGATCATACTTTCCCATGGAGACGCCGCCGGTCAGCAGCAGGAGATCGCAGCCGAGGCCCTCATCGATCAAAGCCTGGAGCCGCATGGGTTCGTCGGGAGCGATAGGCAGCCGGACTGGGTCGCCTCCGGCGTTATGCACCTGCGCGGCAAGGGAGTAGGAGTTCGAATTTCTTATTTGCGTGGGCCTGGGCGTGGCGTTGATGTCCACCACTTCATCGCCGGTGGAAAGCACTGCCACGCGCGGCTTTTGGAAGACCTCTAAATGACTCTTACCCACCGATGCGGCGATCGCGATGCCGGCATGGTCGAGGCGGCGTCCGCTGTCGATAAGCACTTGACCGGCGCGCGCCTCGGCGCCGTGGGGAACAAAATTTTCTCCAGGCCTGACGCTGCGTCGCACTTCGACTCTGTGCTCGGCGGGTAACGTGTACTCCACCATCACGACTGCGTCGGCGCCTTCGGGAAGAGGGGCGCCGGTCATGATTCCGATGGCTTGCCCTGGGGTCAGGGCGCGAGTTTGCGATTCCGGCGCGGCGCCTGCCTTAATCTCGCCGACCACTTCGAGGCGCGCTGGGACCTTCGCCAGATCTGATGCTCGCACGGCGTATCCATCGCGTGTAGCCCGGCGGAACGGAGGAAAATCGCGGTCGGCTACGATCCTCTCCGCCAGGACCCTGCCTATGCCAGCCAGAAGATTTACCGTTTCAACTTCTCGCGGAAGGACGCTGGCCGCATGGTGCTCCACGAGGCGGCGTGCTTCTTCGAAGCTCAGCACGCGAGCTGGCGGTGTTGCAGGGGAGGACATTTGAGAATCATAACCTGCGGGGTTGGGATTTTGGATAAAGTCGATAACGGTTCAGGTTGAGGAAATCATTCCCTCACCGGCTAAAGCCGCGTTGAAATTGCGTGGCTCACGGCATGGCTAAAGCCATGCCCTTTCAAAACGCGTGAAACAGAATCGCTACGCAAAAAGTGGGAACGGAAACGGCTACCGCGCCAGCTCTTGTCCCAGGACGGTGGCATTGCTGGCGAAGGCTAGGCCGGTTTCTAGATCGACCAGGCCGGAACGGACTAATTTGGCGATTTCGGCGTCGAAGTGCTGCATGCCTTCGTTTTCGCTGGCCTTGATGGCGTCGAGGAGGGTGCGGCCGGGGCGCTCGCCTTGTTCGACGCAATCGCGGGTGCGGGAGTTGGATTTCAAGATTTCCACGGCGGCGATGCGGTCGCCCCCGTCGCTGCGCGTGATCAACCTTTGCGCGATGATGTAGCGAAAAGTTTTGGCTAGGCGTTCGCGGATCGATTGCTGCTCGGTTGCGGGAAACTGGCCGACGATGCGCTCCACTGTTTTCGAGCTGTCGACGGTGTGCATGCTGGAAAGGACGAGGTGTCCGTTTTCGGCGGCTTCGAGGAGGATTTCTAAAGTCTCGCGGTCGCGGATTTCTCCGACCATGATCACTCGTGGCGCCTGGCGTAGAGCCGCCCGCAGAGCTAGCGTGAAGTTCGGCGCGTCGCTGTGCAGTTCACGCTGGTGCACTGTGGATTTCTTGTGGCGGTGCAGAAATTCGATGGGATCTTCTACGGTGAGGACGTGGTAGCAATATTCGCAGTTGATGCGATCGATTAGAGCAGCGAGGGTCGACGACTTCCCTGCTCCAGTTCCACCGGTGACCAGGATGATGCCGTTGCGGACTTTTGCGGCTTCTTCTAATTGCGCGGGCAGGTGGAGCGAACTGAAAGTTGGAATCACGGTGGGAATGACACGCATGACGATGGCGCAGCTGCCGCGCTGGATAAAAACGTTAACGCGGAAGCGGGCCATGCCGGGCAATCCGTAGGAGACGTCACAGGAGCCCTGCTCGCGGAGCGTGTTGATAGATTGCTTGTTGTTGCCGATGAGGTCGGCTGCGATGCGGCGCGTGTCATCGGCGGAGAGTACTTTGCTGCCTGGAATTTCGACTGGCGTAAGCTGCCCGTGAATCTCGACCTGGGGCGGGCGTCCGGGAGAAAAGATCAGGTCGCTGACTTTTTCGGAGGCGCGCAGCATACCGGCAAGAAGCACGGGGGTGGGAATTGCGTCCGTGCTATTGATGCCTTCGAACGCGATTGCGATCGGGGAACTCCCCGGAGCTGCCATTTGGTGCACTCCAACGATTGAGTTGACGCCACGGGGGAGAAAAGTAGCGGAGAAATCTATCTATTGAATGTAACGCTGAAGGGCGAAACGGCGAAGGACAAGTAGGACAACGACCTCGGTAACTGTAGGGCAGTACCCAGTTGTCAGTTCTCAGAAAGAAGCGGAAGAAGCCTCAATTCCGCTCAAACTTGTTCAAATTCGAGTTGCCGTCTTTCTGAGAACCGAGAACTGGGTACTGATTACTGGGTACTATTTCTTAACGGGTTTTTTCTTGTTTCCGAAGCCGGTTTCTACGCTGGCGCCTATGCTGGCCAGCATGTCCTTGGCTGGCTGAGCGAACTTGCCGTCGGGTTGGAGTTCGAGATACTTCTGAAAGGCTTCGGCAGTGCCTTGGGGAGCGGTTGCCTTGCCATCTTTCCCGATGGTCTCCTTGCCGATCAGGTTTATGCCCTTCCAGTAATAGGCGTCGGCTTTGGTCGGATCGGCCGCGATCACTTTATCGAATGCCACAATCGCATCGTCCGGCTTGCCAGCATTGGTCAAGACTGCGCCCTCGTTGAACAGGTAGGTAACGGCGTGCGTCGGATCCAGTTCAGCGGCCTTGGAATAATTAGTAACGGCGTCATCGATTTTATTGGACTTGGCATACACTTCGGCCAGGTTGTTATAGTAGGCGGCCATTTTTTGACTGTTATCGGCCTCTTTCTGGGCCGTTTCAGAAGCGGTGCGAAGGTCAATTGCTTTCTGGTAATCGGCGGCGGCGGTTTCATAGCGCTTCTGTTTTTCAGCGGGATCTGTCTGCTTGGGCGCCGACATGCGATAGGCGTCGCCGAGCTTGAACCAGATCAAATCGCGAGTGGGGTCGATCTGGTTGGCGGCAGTCAGTGTGGCGATGGCTGTGTCGAAATCGCCGGCATCGGAGGCGACTTTGGCGGCGTTGAGTTTTTCGTTAAGCGAGCCGACGGTAGTCTTTTCTTTCTCGGCTTTGGCGGCAGCCTCCTGTTGAGCCTTCGCCTGTTCCGGAGTCAGTCCCTGACCCTGGGCGGCGCGGGCCTGTTCTTTCTTCATGTCGAAGTCCAGCGTCGATTCGTCCATGCCCACAGTGACGCCGCTGATGTGAAAGATCTCCTTGCCGTCTTTCCGAAGCGTGACGTTGTATTTGCCGGGAGCGATGCCGAGCGAAAAGTATCCGCCCTTGTTGTCGGTCTTGATCGTGTACTTGTGGCCGGTCTCAGTGCCGAGCCATTCCACTTCGGCTTGTGTGATTGGTTTTCCTTCGACGTCTTTGCAGACTCCCTTAACACTGCCGGTGGTTTGCGCAACGACGAAGGGCGCGGACAGGCTCACCACCAACACCAGCAGTAGGGGAACAATAAAATATTTCAACATGATTAGCCTCCCGGCTTTACGCTCTCAATTGTATGGCCGATGAACGAAACGGCTCTACGTCAATCGGGCGACGGACTCCGCGTACAAAATGGGATCCTCCGCGCCCGCATCGCGAAAGGCATGCAAGCGGAGAACACAACTGTCACAGACTCCGCAGGCGCGGTCCTCGCGCTGATAGCACGACCACGTTAAATCGAACGGGGCATTCAGTTCAAGGCCCAGCCTAACGATCTCCGCTTTGCGCATGGCAATGAGCGGCGTGACTACTCGGATTGTTCCGTCTTTTGTTCCTGTTTTCACTACTTCATTGAACGCTCGATAATACTCCGGACGGCAATCGGGATAGCCGGAACTGTCGGGCTCGACGGCTCCGATGTAGACCTTTTCTGCTCCGAGGACTTCGGCCCAACTGACGGCGACGGCCAGGAAATGCGCGTTGCGGAAAGGGACGTAGGTAACGGGAACACTCGGCCGAGTGTTAGCCACGATGCCGTGCGATTCGGGAACGGCTATGTTTGCATCGGTGAGGGCCGATCCCCCGATGGCGCGCAGAGATTCGTTGCGCACGAGGAGCCGGTCGCGAATTTCGAGGCGGTCGCAAATGCGCTCGAACGACTGGCGTTCGCGGTCCTCGGTGCGCTGACCATAGCTGACGTGCAGGGCGGCGGCCTGATGATCTCGTGCGGCTAGCGCGGAGCAGACGCAGGAATCCATGCCACCGCTGAGGAGGACGACGGCGCGGCTACGGCTGCTGGTTGCGTTCGATGGCATGGCGAGTTTGGTGGCTTCCTTCATATTTTATGACAGGAATGGCACCGTTAAGGCCACTGGCGACCGCATATTCTGGTGCGACTCGATGTTTCTTCCCACTTGTTACTTCTTTGAGTCTTAATCAGGCAGATGAGTCAACTTCTAATTGCTGACCGAGTTTTGGAGTTCGCTATTCGTAACGGAGGCTCTCGACGGGGTCGAGTTGCGAGGCGCGGATGGCGGGGAGAGTTCCGAACAAAATTCCTACCAGCGAGCACACTACGATAGCGATGATGGCGGAAATACCGGAAATCGGGATGCGATAAGCGGTGAGAAAGCGCACGGAAAAAGGAATGGCGAGGCCAATGACGATGCCAAAAATGCCGCCGATAAGCGAGATGAGCACAGCCTCGGAGAGGAATTGGCAAAGGATCTCGCGGTTGGTCGCGCCGACGGCTTTGCGGATTCCGATCTCGCGAGTGCGGGCGCTGACCGTGGCCAGCATGATATTCATGATGCCGATGCCGCTGACCAGCAAGACCACGGTCGCGATGAGGAGCAGAACGGTGGTCAGAATGTTGGCGGTCTTCTCGGCCAGGCTCACGAGTTGGGTCAGGTTTTCGACGTTGTAGACAGACTCCGGCCGGTGCCGCGATTGCAGGACGCGCTTGATTTGAGCGGTCGCGGTTGGCACTTCGTCCGCGCTTGCGACCGAAAAATAAATCTGGCGTACGGCATTTGAGGGCAGGAAGAAACGGCTGACCGAGTAGGGGATAGCCATGGTATTGTCTTCGACTTCGGATTGGCCGAAGGTTTCTACACGCTCTTTGAAGACTCCTATTACGGTGAAGGGCAGGCCGTTGAGCTTGATTACCTGGCCGACCGCGCTCTCCGGACTACGGAAGAGCTTTATTGCCAGCTTCTCCGTGATGACACCGACCTTGTTGCGGCCCTGATAGTCTTCGTTATCGAAGAAGCGGCCGGCCAGCATCACGAGGTTGCGCACTTTCAAGTATTCGGGGAAGACGCCGAGAATCGAAATGTCCTGCTCTTTGCCGTTGCCGACGCTGATGCGGTCATTCAGGGTAGAAAAGGGCGACGCGGCAACGACGGAGGGGACTTGCTGTCTGACGGCCGCCAGGTCATCGACGGTCAGTTCATCGAGCGCCACAGCCGTGATGCGCTGGCCGGCTCCGGAATAATTGGCGTAAATCAGATTCGCGCCAATGCCTTGAATCTGGTCGAGGATGTATTGCTTGCCGGTGAGGCCGATGGTGACTACGAGAACCAGAGAGGCCGTTCCGATCACCATGCCGAGAGCGGTGAGCAGGAAGCGCACCTTGTTGCTGTCGAAGGTTTCATAGGCAAAGCGCAGGCTTTCGCCCATGGACAGCATGGGCTTCTGAAGTTTGGGCTTCTGCTTACCACTTTCCTGTGGCGGATTCTCCAGTGGCACCCTGGGCCGCGGGCGACTGGCGGGCGGCGGACTGCTGGGCGGATCGTAAAACTTGACCTCGTCCGATGCGGGGCTGGCAACATCCGCGAATTTGGTGTCCACAGGATTCAATGCTTCACCTGACTTTATCCCGGTAATTTCTTAGTTACATTCTAAGATGCTGAAACGCGCCACAAGACGCTAAAAACACTAACTCGGCTGGAGTGCCGTCTCACGAGCTGGCTTCAGTTTTCCGCCGAATCGCTCGGTCACGAAATAGGCTGCCAGCACCACGATCAGAGGATCTACGGGCCTGAAATAATACGTCTCCGGGTGCGAAAAATAGTAAGCGAGCGGGAAGAAGACAAAGACAATGATAAATCGTGCGGCGATGACTGAGCCCGTTCGTCCCCCTTCTCTCCGGTATAACCGGCGCAAACCTGCGAGGGCTAGCACCGTCATGGTCGTGCTGAGAAAAATATTTGGCACATCCAGTGGCTCTTCTGCGAGATAGGCGCGATTAAGACTCCAGAATCCTGTCCAGATGTATATTATCCGCCTCGCTATGCGATAAACATACTGGCCAGGATGATTACTGATGTACTCTTTGCCTTGCTCGGACTTGTGCGCCATATAGGCGAGTTCGCCACGGTCAGCGTATTCCGAGAGCTCGGCGTCACTGTGATTGGGATGGAGACTGCGATCGACCCAATGCAGAGAGTCGGCGCTGTTGCCTATATAGAGCTCCAGGCCGAAGCCGCTGCGTATGGGAATGAACTGGTGAAATGTGTCGTAATTGCGCACGAACCAGGGCGTCATTATGGCGGTTGCTCCGAGGGCGGCCGCTATCATTGGGATAAACCATGGCTTCCGATCGCGAAGACGTCGCCAGCAAGTCCACAGGCCTAGCAGGGGGATGACAGCCAGGATCACTGGCTCGGTCAGGGCTGCCAGGCCGCCGAGGATGCCGAATGCAAGCCATTCCCATGTTTTTCCTGATTCTTCGAGATTGATCGACCACAAGAAAAGAACGACTAACAGGAACGTCACCAAGCAAGTCGACCAGGCCCAATCGGCGCCGTAGTAGATTCCGTATGGGGAAAAAGCCCAGCCCCATCCTGCCCACTTGGCGGCGCGAGGGTTGAAGCAGCGACGCGCAAGAAGATATACCGGGATGCAGGTGAGCGCCGAGAAAACGCTATTCAGGGCGAGGGCGGCGATAATTGAGGCTGGGGTGTAGGTTCCAAATATGCGGAAGACTGCCGCGAGCACGTACACGTATACCGGCGCGAGGACGGCGGTTGGGCCAGTGTTGGCGAAGACATTTCCGTATCCCTGGCCGGCGACTAGCGAACGCGCAACGCGGCCAAAGGCCCAGTGCTCGAGCACGAAGGGGTCAAGCCAGTCGCGATAGAGAAAGGGGATGACGGCGAGGCGGACGGCTAGCGCGGTGACGACCATTGGCCAATACACTCGCGCGTCGCTTTTTTCTACTTGCGTTTCGCTCATTCAACTTTTTACGTTCACGCAACCTGATTCGTTGGAGTCGTTATTCCACTCGGCAGACCATCAACTGCGAGTTGCGATATGGGCATGGCAAGCCGTCCTCGCCCGGGGCTTGCAGGACGACCCAGTCCACTCCGAATTCTTGCTTCAGACGGAGGAAGTCGGACCGCCGAAAAGTGCGCCAGCCATGTTGCGCTTTAACTTCGCGCAGCCAGCGCGGCGCCAGGCTCGGCACTCGCGCTGCCATGCCGGCGTCCTTGATCTCGTCGGCTAGAACGCTGCGCTCTGCTAACGCGCGAAAACCATGGTAATCCTCGCCGGGCAATTCCATGTAGCGGGGATCGAGGGAAAACTGGCTGTCCACGGGCGTGTTTTGGCTGATCCAGCGGAATGCATCGACCCAGTTGTTGCGAGAGGGCGAACCGGGCAACTCCAAATGCTCAGTTGCCGGATACATCTGCCGCTGGGCGTAGAACATTCCGGCGCTGAGCGGGACAAACAGAAGCAGCCAGCGCAGAGCGTGGCGCTTGAGTACGTGTTGGCCCAGCAATCCTCCCGCGAGCAAAATAAACAATAGATACACGAGATGCAGAAAGCGCATTGGCTCTAGCGGGCGGAGGCGCTCGAATTGCGGCGGGAGCGACATCAGCAACGCTACGGCTAGTTGAAAAACGCCGAAGTAGACCAGGCGTTCGGCCAAGCGCGCCATGGTTTGTTGCTCGGCGGTTGCTTGTGGCTTGCGCTGCTCCAGCGCGCGGAACCACCAGAGCAGCGCCAGCGGAGCTACTACGCCAAGCCACTCATACCAATGCCAGCGCAAGACAAAATAAAAGGGGCGAGTGGCCGCGGCTTCGCGCCAGGCATCGGAGGCGGGCTCGAAGATCCATCCTAGCGGAATTAGCAGCACGGCCCGCGCCGGCGCCTGCATTGTCTCGGTCGAGCGCTTTGGTCTCCATAAAAGAAAAAGGCAATAGGATGCGCCGAACGCGGCCATGATGGCGTGAGTGAAAAAGGCTGCGGTCAGCAACGCGAATGCCAGAAGCAGTTGTGCATCAAGCAGGGCCACTATCGCCGCCAAAATCGCGGCGGTCGCCAAGGCTCGCGGATGCAGGTATTGATCGGTCAAAGTCAGGCCGGTCGCCGAGACTGGCAGGGTCAAGAGAACGGCGACCAGCGTGACCGCTGCCCACTGCGCATGCGCTTCCGCGAAACATCGACGGCTGATGCGCCAGCATTGCCACAAAATGAGAAAGGTCGCAGCCCATTGCCAGAACAAGATTTCCCATGCTAGGGGGACATGGGTCAAGCGCACGGAAGAAGCAATCAGCTTGTCGAATATGGTCGCTTGAAATTGCACGCGGAAAAAATCCGCATCGTGAGGGAATAAGGATGGATTGAGATTGCGCTTGATCGCCGCCAAATAAAAAGCGTCGTCTTCGAGCCCTGGATGATATCCCTGCACGCAGATGGCGAATATTGCCAGCAGCGCCAGCAAAGCCATGCGGCGCACGGCGGGATTCCTCGTCCCAGCGGGGGATGCAGGTTCGTTCGGCAACTTTAGCCGCCGGACCGGTCGTTTGTTGTAACTCTATCGATTGTCGTTTCGTGGGCAATCGAGCCGTCAGGGTTTCTGGGATGGTAGTAGCGAGCATCGACGCCCGGTTCGAGGCAGCGGCCTTTACGATCGAAAATCTGGAACCTTCCCAGGCCGATTTTCTGCAAGCGAAACTGCACCGACGTTAACAGGACCCCCAGGCCGTATTGCACACTGCGGCGAAAATTAATCGAGGAAGCTTCGGCGAAATATTTGGTGGGGCAGGAAACTTCTCCCATGCGGAATCCGAACATAACGCACTGCGCCAGCATCTGATTGTCGAAGACGAAATCGTCAGAGTTTTCGAGCAGCGGCAACTCTTTGAGCACGGTGCGGGCGAAAGCGCGGTATCCAGTGTGGTATTCCGACAACTTGGCGCCGAGCAAAGTGTTTTCGAATAGCGTCAGGAACCGGTTCGCGATATATTTCCACACCGGCATACCTCCCTGCCGGGCGCGTCCGCCTAAAATTCGGGAGCCGAGGACGACGTCGTAGACATCATAGGCAATCATGCTGGCCATGGCGGTCACTAGCAGCGGGGTGTATTGATAATCGGGATGGACCATGATGATGACGTCGGCGCCTGCGGCCAAGGCTTCGCGATAACAAGTTTGCTGATTGCGGCCGTAGCCGTAGTTGCGGTCGTGCACGAATAGCTGAAGGCCCAGACGTTCGGCCACGTCGACGGTGCGATCGGAGCTATGGTCGTCGACGAGGATGCGGATATCGACCAGGTCGGGCAGTTCCCGGACGGTTGCTTCCAGCGTCTTTTCCGCGTTGTACGCGGGTAGTACTACGGCAATGTGCTTGCCGTTGATCATGGAGCGTCCTCGCCGGTCTGCCAAAATAATAAATGGAAAGACAGGCTTCCGCAGTAATAAGTGTGGGTGTGGCGCGGACGCCCTCGTCCGCGAATGTGTGCGGTAGATGCGAGTCGGCGGAAACGACGGTTCCCCACTACTCGGAAAAGAACAAAGGCAACAGCCGCGGGCGGGGGCGCCCGCGCCACACTAACCTGCGCTTGAACAATTGATTAAGTCTGGGCGAAACTAAGACATGCCCCCTCGCACTCTATTTGAAAAAGTTTGGGACGCGCACGTGGTTGCTGCTCCGGAAGGGCAGTCGGCGCTGCTTTATATCGATTTGCACCTGGTGCATGAAGTGACTTCGCCGCAGGCCTTTGATGGATTGCGCGCGGCGGGTCGGGCGGTGCGGCAGCCTCTGCGCACGGTGGCGACGGTCGACCACAATATTCCGACGACTCCGCGGGGCTTGCCCATTGCTGACCCGATTGCGGCTAAGCAGATTGAGGCGCTGCAGAAGAATTGCCGCGAATTTGGCGTTCCGCTGTTTGATATGGATTCGGCCGAGCAGGGCATCGTGCACATCATTGCGCCGGAGTTGGGAATTACGTTACCGGGGATGACGATCGTCTGCGGCGATAGCCACACTTCGACGCACGGTGCGTTTGGCTCACTGGCCTTCGGTATTGGAACGTCGGAGGTGGAACACGTACTGGCGACGCAGTGTCTGCCACAGACAAAACCGAAGACAATGCAGATCAACGTTAGCGGAAAGCTGGCCGATGGCGTGACAGCTAAGGACCTGGCGCTCGGAATCATTGGCCGCATCGGAACCGATGGCGCAACCGGACATGTGATCGAGTACTCCGGCGAGGTTGTGCGAGGGCTGTCGATGGAAGGTCGCATGACACTCTGCAACATGAGCATTGAGGCAGGAGCGCGGGCGGGGATGATCGCGCCCGATGACACAACATTCGCGTATTCGCGCGGACGGCGCTTTGCGCCGAAAGGTAAAGATTGGGAGGGCGCGGTCGCATATTGGCGCACGCTGGCTAGCGATCAGGGAGCGAAGTTTGATCGCGTGATTGAAATTGACGCGGCGACGCTGGCGCCGTTTGTGACTTGGGGAACGAATCCGGGTATGGTGGTCGCGGTCACTGCGCGTGTCCCTGAGTTGAAGAGCTTTGCTCTTGACGCCGATCGACGTGCGGCGGAGCAGGCGCTCGCTTATATGGGACTCAATCCCGGAACGCCGGTGGAAGAGATCGCGGTCGACCGCGTTTTCATTGGGTCGTGCACAAATTCCCGGATTGAAGATTTGCGGGCGGCGGCGCGGGTGGTGAAGGGGCAGCATGTGAATCCGAAGGTGCGGGCGATGGTGGTGCCGGGATCGCAGGCGATCAAGCGTGCGGCCGAAGAAGAGGGATTGCACCGCGTTTTTCTAGAGGCGGGATTCGAATGGCGCGAGTCGGGATGCTCGATGTGTCTGGGGATGAATCCTGATATTTTGCAGCCCGGAGAGCGGTGTGCTTCGACCAGCAACCGGAATTTTGAAGGGCGGCAGGGGCGGGGTGGGCGCACGCATCTGGTCAGTCCGATGATGGCGGCGGCGGCGGCGATTGCCGGGCATTTTACGGATATTCGGCATTGGCGATTTAATTAGAGGCCATCAGGCTCGATTGAGATACTGGTCCTGTCGTCGCGCGTGGGAGAGTTTGGGTGCGGTAGGGGTGCTTCGACTGCGATTGAGCTTCGCATCCGCGAAGCTTACCCTCCGCTCAGCATGACAAGATTTCTGGATATCACATAGAGCGGGTCAGCTTTTAGGAAGGCTTGGATCAGAAAATATGCAACCATTCCGCAAGCATACTGGCGTCGTTGTGCCGCTCGACAAAGTTAACGTCGACACCGATCAGATTATTCCGAAGCAATTTCTAAAGCGGATTGAGCGTACGGGATTCGGCGAATTTTTGTTCTACGATTGGGGCTTTTCCGCGGACGGAAAAAAAAATGACGACTTTGTGCTGCACGCGCCTCGCTACGCGAAGGCGTCGATCCTGGTTGCGGGGAAGAACTTCGGGTGTGGGTCGTCGCGCGAGCATGCCGTTTGGGCGCTGACGGATTACGGATTCCGTGCGGTGATTGCGTCGTCTTTTGCCGATATCTTCTCTAGCAACAGCCTGAAAAATGGCTTCCTGACGGTGCGGCTCAGCGATGAACAGGTGGCTGAAGTTACGCGCCGGGCCAAGGAAATCGACGGCTATCAACTCATAGTCGATCTGGAAAGGCTGCGCGTGGAGGATGGGCGCGGATTCTCAGCATCGTTCGCGATGGATGAATTCTCGCGACATTGTTTGCTGAACGGGTTGGATGAGATTGGGCTGACGCTGCAACACGACGCGGAGATCATCGCTTACGAAGCGAAACACCCTGTGGGTGCGGAGATGAAGGCGATTCTGGCGGGCTGAACGCGACAGAACCGCGGTGTCTCGCCTCTTCGCTTCGACTCAACTACCAATTCCTTTCTGACACGAATTCCTTCCACGTTGTACACTTCTGGGTTTCGCTGCTAGCGCGGCGTCAGACCGCGCCTCGGGATAGATCGGAGTCCGTTCGTGAAGAAATTTCTTTTTGTTGTCGCCATTCAGCTGTTGTTTTTCTTTTCCGCTGGGAGCGCGCAGAGTGCCTCACCGACCGCGGCGCCGAAACAACTCACGATTGAGCAGATCTTTGCCGAGGGCGGGGTCACGGGGCGCGCTCCAGAGACGATCAAATGGAGCCCGGATGGCACCAAGGTTTCTTTTGTGCAGCGCGATGACACGGGCGAGCACGGAGAACTCTGGTATGTCGATGTGGCTAGCGGCGAGAAAAAAGTTCTGGTGAGCGAGGTTAAGCTGTCGCAGCTTGCTCCGCCTACGAGCAGGATTCATGACGAGCGCGAAAAAGAACGGGTGACACGGTATCACGTCGCCGCCTACACCTGGTCGCCCGATTCCAAACACTTGCTTTTCGATTCGCAAGGGCAACTCTGGTATTACAGCCTCGACACGGGAACGGCGGTGCCGCTTACTTCTTCTCCTGACCCTAGCGAGGATCCGAAGTTTTCTCCGGATGGAAAGCGGCTTGCTTATGTGCGCAGGCACAATTTATATGTACACCCGGTTTCGGGCGAGGAGGGCGAGCGGCCGCTGAACCGCGACGAAAAAGACAGGAACTATAACGACAATTTTCTGAGCGGCGAAGTCGATTGGGTCTACGCCGAAGAGTTGGCAGTGCGGAGCAATTACTTCTGGTCGCCGGAAGGAAAGGAAATTGTTTTCCTGCAGATGGATGAGACTCGAGTACCGAGTTATCCGATCACCGACTGGCTGCCGACCCATCCATTTATGGATCAGGAAAAATATCCGCAACCGGGGGATCCGAATCCTAGCGTGCGACTCGGACTCGCGAACAGCAATGGCGGCAAGGTGCGCTGGATCAAGCTCGGCGATGACGACGATATTTACATACCGCGTTTTGGCTGGATTCGCGAGGGCTGGGCGTGGGCGGAGGTTTTGAATCGCAAGCAGGATGTGATGGACCTCTACTTTATTGAAGCCAAGTCAGGCAAATCGCGCAAGGTGCTGACGGAGTCGGCTCCCGAGGCTTGGGTGAATGTTAATGATGACTTTCGCGTGTTGAAATCGGGTAACCGGTTTTTGTGGACCAGTTGGCGCGACGGCTACACGCATATTTATCTCTACAGCTTTAATGCCGGCGATCCGATCGGGGTGGATGCGAAACTCGAACGTCAGCTGGAGAGCGGTGATTATGAAGTGATCGCGATCAGTGGGGTGGATGAAGGAGCTGCCGGTCAACCGGGGATTGTTTTTTTTATCGCTAATAAAGGCGATCCGCGGCAGGAGAAACTTTTTTCGGTGAAGCTGGACGGGTCGGGGATGCAGACCGTTTCGACGGAAGACGGAAATAATTCCGTCATTTTCTCGGATGACGGCAAGCACTTTGTGGAGACGCATTCGGCGACACTGACGCCGCCGCGTATTTCGTTGTGTACGATCGGCGGGACTTGCCGCAAAATCTGGGAAGCTCGCAGCATTGCGGAGTACGATCCGGTTGCTCCTCAGTTTTTGGAATTTAAAGCGGACGATGGGACGGTGTTGTATGGATACTTAATTCTGCCGCGTAATGCCGACGCCAATAAGCCGCCATCTCCAATTCCGTTGATCGTGCACATTTATGGCGGACCGGCCGGGCAGACGGTACAGAATTCGTGGGGCGGGACGAATGGGCTGTTTCATCAGATTCTGGCGAACGAGGGGTATGCGATTTTTTCCGTCGATAATCGCGGGACGCCTAATCGGGGAAAGAAGTTTTCGACCGCGATTCGGCTGCAATATGGCGGCGTTGAGCTGAAGGATCAACTCACGGCACTCGATCAGTTGTATGCGCAGTTTCCGCAGCTCGATCGGACGCGCACAGGCATCTGGGGATGGTCGGGCGGCGGCTCGATGACGCTGTATGCGCTGACGCACTCTGACCGTTTCAAGGCGGGGATTTCAGTGGCTCCGGTGACCAACTGGCGGGATTACGATTCGGTTTACACGGAGCGTTACATGGGCCTGCCGAAGGACAACGCGCGTGGCTATGACGATTCGATTGTGAATGCGGCGAGCGGTTTGCACGGATCGCTGCTGCTGGTGCACGGGACAAGCGATGACAATGTGCATTTTCAAAATACGGTTCAGATGACGGATGCACTCATCAAGGCGGGGAAACAGTTTCGGCTGATGGCCTATCCGAATAAGACACACGGCATTTCGGGCATGGGAACGCGGACGCAGTTGTTTCATATGATGGAAGATTTTTGGAATGAGGAGTTGAAATAGCTTTCAGATGTCATTTCAATTTTCAGCGAAGGACCATGCCGGCCTCTGAATTTAGCTGACGGCTTAGAGCAGTCGGCTCTTCGAGCCGACTGGGCAGACGAGGGCGTCTGCCCCTACGTGATTGTGGTGACTTATGCATCGCTCGGTTCTTGGCGATTTCGAACTTACTGTCGTTTCCGACGGCACTTACTTTCTTGATGGCGGAGCTTTCTTCGGCGTTGTGCCTAAGACGATGTGGTCGAAGAAGGTCACAGCCGACGCGCTCAACCGTGTCGACACCGGGTTGAATTCGCTGCTCATACGCACCGGCGATAAGAACATTCTGGTTGAGACCGGTATTGGCAACAAACTTCCTGACAAGCTGGTGCAGATTTATACACAGCCGGCCAAACTGCTCGACAACCTGCACGCGGCGGGGGTTGCTCCTGAGGATATCGACATTGTTATTAATACGCATCTGCATTTTGATCATTGCGGATGGAACACGGTGCGGCTCGGAGATCAGATGGTTGCGACGTTTCCGAAGGCGACGTATTACGCGCAGCGGCAGGAGTGGGAGCACGGGCGGGTGCAACTGGAACGCGATGCGATCAGTTATATGAGCCCGAATTACGATCCGCTGATTGAGAGCGGGCAGATGGTGCTGCTCGATGGCGATGCAGAGATTGTGCCGGGAGTTTCGGTGAAGATTTTTCCGGGACACACGGAGAGTATGCAGGCGGTCATGGTTGAGAGTGGCGGTGGAAAGGCCTGCTACATCTCCGATCTGATTCCTACTGCTGCACACCTCGATTTGACGTGGGTGATGGCGTTCGATCTTTTTCCGCTGGAGACGATTGCGAGCCGGAAGAAGTATTATGCGGAGGCGATTCCGGAGAAGTGGCTGACGGTGTTTACCCATGACGACGCTACGCCTTGGGGATATGTGGAACGCGGGGAGCACGGGAAGTTGGGGGTGAGAACTCTAGGGTAGCGCGGGCAATTCGCGGGCGGGGGCGCCCGCTCCACACATTCTCGTTTCGAAGAATTCTTCCACTCGTCCTAATATTTGTGTTCCATCTTTTGATTCGTAGATCGCCTTTCTTAGCGCGGCGCCCCCGGGAATGCCGTGGGTGAACCAGGAGGCGAACTGCTTCATCTTGCCTTCGGCTCCGGGCATTTCTTCTTCCAGCAGCATTTCGAAGTAGGTGCGGATCATCTGGTAGCGGTCGGCTTCGGTGGGCTCGTCGTAGAGTTTGGCGGGCGCCGCGATCGCGGAGCTTCGCTCCGCTGGGCAGACGAGGGCGTCTGCCCCTACGTGAGCTTGGCTACTTTTTACGTATTGTTCGATCTGGCGGAAGATCCAGGGATTTGCTGGGGCCATTCTTCCGATCATTACGGCGTCGCAGCCGGTTTGAGCTACCACGGCGCAGGCATCTTCCGGCGAGCGTATGTCGCCGTTGCCGATGACGGGAATCTTGACGGCCTGCTTGACGGAGGCGATCCACTCCCAGCGGGCGTTGCCGCTGTAGCCTTGCTCGCGAGTGCGGGCGTGGAGGGCGACGGCGCCGAGGCCGCAACTTTCGGCCATGCGGGCCAGTTCTACGCAGACGATTTCGTCGTCGCTCCATCCGGCGCGGAATTTCACGGTGAAGGGAATCTTTACGGCGGCGCGAACGGATTCGAAAATCTGGCGGATCAGCGGGAGATCGCGGAGAAGGCCGGAGCCTCCGTTGCACTTCACTACTTTTTTTGCGGGACAGCCGAGGTTGAGGTCGACGAGGTCGAAGCCCAGGTCTTCTACCAGACGCGCGGCATCGGCCAGGACAGTGGGAGTGCTGCCGAAGAGTTGCGCGGAGACGGGATGCTCGTCTTCATAGAAATGCAGGTAGCGTCCGCGAACGCGCTGGTCGCGGAGGACTCCGTCGGCGGAGGTGAATTCGGTCATGATCAGGCCGCATCCGCCGAGATTTTTGATGAAGCGGCGGAAAACGGTGTCGGTGACTCCGGCCATGGGGGCGAGGACGGTGGCGGGAGCGATGCGGACGTTGCCGATAGAGAAAGAGGTGGGAAAAGCGCGCGGAGCGGCTCCGCCAGCATCTTCGCGAGGCTGAGCGTCGTTTTGCGGATTGTCCCAGAACTTCTGCACGATTTGATTTTACGCGGTTCGCTGGTGGGGAACCCGAGAATTCTGGCAATCGCCGACATTGCCGAGCTTCGCTCGGCTGGACAGACGAGGCGTCTGTCCCTACGTCATTATGGCGCGAGCGTCATTCTGGCGCGATGCGCGATTGTAGCGCAATAAGTGATATGGCATTGCGCGTGGCGCGGGATTACCGCCGAAAGCGAAGCCTCCCATCACAGGGAGGCTTTCTGGAATGCTCGATTCCGTGCGGAAACCTACTTTTTCGCGGTTTCGGCTTTGGCGGCTTCGGCTTTGCCGGCGTCGCTTTTGGCGTATTTGCGGCGGAAGCGTTCTACGCGGCCGGCGGTGTCCATGAGCTTCTGCTTGCCGGTGAAGAAGGGATGGCAGGCGGAGCAGATTTCTACGCTGATATCGCCCTTATGGGCGGAGCGGGTGACAAAGGCGTTGCCGCAGGCGCAATGGACACGAATTTCGCTGTAATGGGGATGAATGGCTGCTTTCATGACGGTTTCCTAATCCTCGATTCAGACATTTGATTCTACCGGAGGCGGGAAGGATTCAGCAAGGCGGGTGTCTTAGGGTATCGGGTCTTAGGTGTCGAGTCTCAGGAAACGGGTCTGACAAAACTAGCTCGCATGATCGACTTCTCTTTCTTTCGATTTCTTCCAGTCGCTGACGCCACTCCAAGCCCCTAAAGCCGCCCAAATCAATAGCGATCCCACCAACCACGATACGTCAAACCTGCTATATGTCGAGTGTCTGATAAACCGGTCGGAGAGAAACTCATAGGCCGTCAGGGCTAAGAAAAAAGGACAGGCGAACAGTAGGAAACCGGAAACAAAAATGTAGGTCTCCGCGGAAGCCCCTCTGAGCGCCGCTTGAAGCTCGCGCTTTCTTCGAGGGTAGGCGTGAACAGCAAAAGATAGCGGCAGATGGATACCGAGGTACCGCAAGGCGGCTATCACGCCCCAAGTCCAGAGGATCAGTACGATGGGAATGGTAACAACCGCCACGGCAGTCACAAGCAAGGCTTCCATCTTCGTCGCCCCGTCTCCCGGATTGTACGTCGGAGGGTCCGCGATGTCACGCGCAGCTGTCGGTGAGATTCGGAGGCGGACCTCCTGACATCTGTGGCGCGCGAGCTAAAACAAAACGGCAGGGCCGACCCCCTGCCGTCTGGCTCAAAAATAAAAATGTGCGGGGCCCCTTACTTACCTTTGTTGACTACTTTCTTGAGTTCGTTTCCGGGAGTGAATTTGGCGACTCGGCGGGCGGCGATCTTGATGGTGGCACCCGTCTGCGGGTTTCGGCCGTTGCGGGCCTTACGCTGCGAGACGGAGAACGTGCCGAAACCGATCAAGGCGACGCGGTCTCCTTTGCGAAGGGCAGCGGTGATGCTGTCCACGGTGGTGTCGATTGCGGTCGTCGCTTGCGCCTTTGAAATGCTGCAGGCTCCGGCGATGCGATCAACCAGATCAGCTTTGTTCATGCATTCTCCTAGCACTACTTCGTTTCGGCTCCCGCGCATTGACCGGGGAGGGAGAGCTCAGAGCGCGAGCACCGGCGATGGCCATTCTCGCCCACTCTGACAGATTGTCAATGGGAAACACGTGCCAGTTGCCGGTTTTGACACGGGTGGATCATGAAGTAGTCACGAAATCAGCCGAAAATGCACGGCGCTGATCTCCCATCCGGGGTTATCGCTGATGGATAGGATCCGGCGGCTTTTCGGGACTTATGCGCGGTTCTCCACAACTCGCTGCTCGTCTCCACAGGATGTGCACAGAAAGGAAATAGATTCGGGTTGCGGCGGACGGCATTAGGGTGCAGAGTTCTTAGTAGAGGACGCATTCAGAATTATGAAGACAGGAGCCGAAGTTTGCCCGATGTGCGCGGGCTCCGGATGGAAGCCGGTTGCGGGAGCGCCGGAGCACGGAGTAATGCGGTGCGACTGCCAGATGCGAGCGAGGGGCGCCGCGCTGATCGCGGCGGCGCGCATTCCGAAGAGGTATGAGCACTGCGAGCTGTCGAACTTTACGACGGATTTTCCGGGAGCCGACGCTTCGATTGCGCTCGCGCAAATCAGTGCGTTGCGATTCGTGCAGGAGTTCGATCCGCGGGGCGGCGCGGGGATGTTGCTGGTGGGCGGAATCGGCACGGGCAAAACTCACCTGGCTGTGGGCATTCTGAAAGAGCTAATCGCCGCGAGAGGGAGCGCCTGCCTGTTTTGCGACTATCGCGAACTGCTGAAGCAGATACAGAATTCCTACAACGATTCCGTGAAAGCGACCGAGTTGCAGGTGCTGCGGCCGGTATTTGACGCCGAAATTCTAGTGCTCGACGAACTTGGCGCCGTGAAGCCGAGCGAGTGGGTGTGGGATACGGTGAGCCTGATTCTGAATACGCGCTACAACGATAATCGAACCACGATCATCACGACGAATTTTGCCGATGAGCCGGCCGGTGGCGTGAGCAAATCTCTTTCGCCGGCGCGTGCCGCGTCGCGCGACGAAACTCTCGGCGATCGCATTGGGGAGCGCATGCGCTCGCGGTTGCAGGAAATGTGCCGCGTCGTGAAGATGAATGGGCCGGATTTTCGGCAGAAGTTTAAGAGCGCGAGTTTTGGGTAGACCCCGAAGATCTGTCATCCCGAGCGCCGCTCCGAGCGAATGCGAGGGCAAGTCGAGGGACCTAGCGTTCCCTTCCAATTGTCACAAACTGAGGGTGATCCCCAACACGGTGTGGCGGCATCGAAGCGCATACCGTCGTGGCATGGTCCGCGAATATCACTTCTGCGTCTACATCCTGCAAAGCAGCTCCCGGCGGGCCCTCTACATTGGACTGACGAACAATCTGCACCGGCGTGTTTTTGAGCACAAGACACACCGGACGGAGGGATTTACTGATGACTACAACGCCACACGGCTGGTGTATTGGCAGAGCTTCGATGAGGTTTTCAAGGCGATCAACCGCGAGAAGCAACTGAAGGGATGGCGGCGCGAGAAGAAACTTTGGCTGATTGGGCGATCTAATCCTGGATGGAAAGACCTGGCCGCGGATTGGTACGAGAACGCAAGGTCCCTCGACTTGCCCTCGCATTCGCTCGGGACTGCGCTCGGAATGACAGAGGGCGGCGAAGCGCCGAAGCAAGGCCGAAGCAGTGATTAGCCCGCGGCATCTCCTTGTTTCGCAATGGGCGGCACTACAATCGTGGAGTGCTGAGCGAACGCATCGAATTCAGGCCGGAAGCCGACTCCGAGATTTTCTCTGTGGTGGCAGCCGCGCCTGCTGTGTTTCTTTTGCGCGGCGCGGATGCTCACTCCGAGCCTTATGTCAGCAAGACTGCCAATCTGCGGCGGCGGCTGCAACGGCTGCTTTCTGCTCCGGAGGAGCATACTAAGCGGCTCAACTTGCGGGAGCGAGTTCGGTCGATTGAATACACGCTGACGGGATCGGACTTCGAATCTGGGTTCGTTTTGTATCGGGCGCTGCGCGCGGCTTTTCCCTCGACGTATTCCAGGCGACTGCGGCTGCGGTTTGCTCCGTTGGTCAAATTGCATTTGGAAAACGAATATCCGCGGGCTTCGATTACGACTCGGCTGGGACGAATTTCTGAGAAGAATGTTTACTATGGGCCGTTTGCTTCGCGCGTGGCGGCGGAAAAGTTCATGAACGACGCGCTCGATTTTTTTAAGATGCGGCGCTGCGTAGAAGATCTGCATCCTGATCCGGAGTTTCCCGGATGCGTTTATTCGGAGATGAAGATGTGTTTGGCGCCTTGTTTTCGCGGGTGCAGCGACGATGAATATCGGGCTGAGGTGGTGCGGGTCGAAGAGTTTTTGGATTCGCGTGGCGAGTCATTGAAGCGGCTACTGGCGGTGGAGCGCGACGAGGAATCGACGAAGACGGAATTCGAGGCGGCTGCTGCGATTCATGCTCGGATCGAGAAACTTGTTCCTGTGTTGCAGTCTTTGCCTGAGTTCGTTCAGCGGATTGACCGGTTGCACGCGGTAATTGTGCAGAAGTCGGCGCTGCCTGACAGCGTGGCTTTATTTCGCGTCGACGCGGGCGTGCTGGCCGGACCGCTCGCATTTCCTATCTCAGAAGCGGAACATACCAAGACACAATCGATGGAAGCGCGGATTCAGGCTGCACTAACGGCGTTTCCGGCGTGCAGTCCGGCAAGCGCGATTGAGCGATTGGAGCATCTCGCGATTCTGAAGCGGTGGTGCTATCGAGGGACTAGGGCGGGCGAAATCTTTTTCGCTAACGCCAAAGGAGAATTGCCGATGCGGCGCCTGGTGCGCGGGATCGGCAGAGTTTACAAAGGCGAGGCGCCCGAGATTATGCCGGCGTAGTGGATTTTTCACCGCCGAGAGGCGGAGAGCGCCGTGACTTCCAAAGGAACGACCTCCTCCATAGAATGGAAATCACCATGGCCAAGAAAACCGCGAAAAATAAAAGCAAGAAAAAATCGACGAAATCTTCATCGAGCAAGAAACCGGCGGTACCGTCAGCATCTCTCGATCAGGCCCTGCGCGACCAACTTTTGGATTTGTTAAATGGCGGCCAGGCTCACGCCGCTTTTGACGCGGCTGTGGGCGACTGGCCGGTGCAACTGGCTGGGGTCAAGGTTGCGAACTTTCCGCACACCGCGTGGATGCTGCTTGAGCACATGCGGCTTGGCCAGTGGGACATCCTCGAGTTCAGCCGCAATGCGAAGTACGTCTCGCCGAAATGGCCGGACGACTACTGGCCGACTTCGGAAGCGCCTACGCATGAAAAGGCGTGGAAGGCGAGCATGGCCGCGTTCAAGAAGGATCTGCGGTCGATGATGCAACTCGTCGTCAACCGCAAGACCGATCTCTTTGCGCGTATTCCCTGGGGCAACGGGCAGACGATTTTGCGCGAGGCGCTGCTGGTTGCGGATCACAACGCATATCATCTTGGCCAACTGGTGATGCTGCGCAAGAGCATAGGGATCTGAGGCGGCTTGGCGGGCATCTTTCGCCCGAATCTTTCGTTGCAGCATCTTTCGCCGCAGCCCTTCCGATTTCTCCTGGGCGCAACTCTACAGCGCCAATCTGTGTCTAAGTAGATAGAATAGTAGTAGGCATGTCGATGCGTAGCTGGTCCATCCCGCTGGGTCGTCTCTTCGGAATCGAAATTCGCATTCATCTGACTTTTCTGTTTTTGCTGTTCTTTGTGTGGGGTACGGAAGCCACTACGCAAAACGCGAACGCTACGCTGCACGTGCTTGCGCTGGTCGGTATTGTTTTTGGCAGCGTCGTGCTGCACGAATTAGGGCACGCGCTGGTGGCACGTGGCTCGGGCGTTCCGGCGAAGGGGATTATCTTGCTGCCGATCGGCGGAATCACTATCCTCGACGAGGCGCATGCGATTCCGGATTCGGTGAACGCGTGGAAGCGCGATATACGCATCGCTGCGGCTGGCCCGGTGGTGAATCTGATCATCGCAGGTTTGTCGGCGCTCATACTGGTTACAGCCATACCGGGCTTTTCGCTGACCACGAGGCCGCTTCTCCATTCGACCGCGCTTTTGCGAAGCATCGTTTGGGTGAATCTTTATCTTGGCTTGTTTAACCTTTTGCCGGCTTATCCGATGGACGGCGGGCGCGTTTTGCGCGCTATATTTTCGCGGCGGGTTGATATGGTGCGAGCCACGCAGCGCGCCGTCCGCATTGGCCATGTCTTCTCTTTTTTGTTCATGATGGTCGGATTTCTGCTCGGTAACTGGTGGCTGGCGATGATTGGATTGTTCCTCTTCCTCGGCGCGCAACTGGAAGAGCGCTCGGCGGTGTTTCAGTCTGTGCTGCAGAGTGTGCGCCTGGAAGAGGTCATGCTCACGGACTTCGCCACGCTCTCACCTGCCGACACGCTCGAGGATGCGCTCGAGAAAGCGGTGCATACGCTGCAGGATGATTTTCCGGTGGTGCGCGGAAGTGACATGGTGGGGGTCGTCTCGCGGCAGAAAATTCTCGAAGCGCTACGCGCTGAAGGCAATGGTTATGTGCAGGCGGTGATGAATCGGATTTTTGAAGTAGCGGCCAAACAGGAGTCGCTGGCTTCGGCGTTCCGCAAACTTTCGGCGCGCAATCTCAGTATTATTCCGGTGGTTGACGAGCAGCAACTTGTCGGAATTGTTACTCTGCAGAACCTGATGCACTCGATGTCGCTCTTGGCGGAGAGCCGCAAATTGCGGCGGGCAGCGCTTGACTCCTAACAAACATTATGCAGGTGAGACCGCCGAGGCTGGCGCATCGGGATTTGTGCGTCCTCTCGATTTCAGCACAAGATGGAAAACCACCGCGCCTAGTATCGCCGAAATGACTGGCAAGAGATGCTGGCTAATCGCGAATGCGAGACCGGACAAAGAGTGCACCCACGTCCCGTGGCGGTCGAACCATAAAACAAGGAGCATCTCTGGGATTTGCGTGCTCGCGGCGACTAGGACCGGACGATGCCTTTGAAGCAGACCGACAAACATTCCACCCACGAACCCGTCCAGGGGCGCGAGGAAAAAGACTGAGATTAAGTTAACGTGATGCCATTGGCGCCAGATTTCGGTCCACTGTTTGCTTTCGGGCGAGGTCGTGTACATTCTAACTACCAATTGACCAAAGCCCGGCATGAGGAAGTGCCTCAGCACTGCATCGGTTGCGAATGATACAGCGACGGCTCCCAAGAAAACGCCTATCGTTCGCATCCTAACCTCAGCTATGCAACATCAGCGGTTAGCGCACCATTCTCGCATAGACCTCCTGCGCCGCGCCCACCGCGGATCCAAACCTTATCTTTCTCGCTGTGACTTCGGCGATTATGTGTTCGAGCGCGGCTAGCACTCCAATTGTGTCCATGTAGTCGTAATAGCCGATGTGAGCGATGCGGAACAGCTGACCTTTCATCTCTGCGTTTCCGTTGGCTACAACGGCGCCGAACTGTTCGCGGAAGCGTTTGCAAATGATGTTCGAATCGGCCTCGGCCGGGGCTGCTACGGCAGTCAGAGCGGAAGCGGGACAGGTCGGCGCGAATAATTTCAGCCCTAGCGCTTCGACTCCAGCGCGGGTCATGGCGGCACATTGCTCTGCGTTAGCGATGAGTTCATCGCGGCCTGCTGCCAGGTTTCCATCGCCCATTTGGCGGATGTAGTCGAGCGCGGCCGCTAAGCCGGCGAAGAGAGCTGTGGCGGGCGTGGAGGCAGTCTCGGCCTTGGCCGCGGCTTTTCGTTCCTTGTGCAGATCGAAGTAATAGCGCGGAGACGACGTCGTCTCCATGCGCTGCCAGGCGCGCTCGCTTACGGCGCCATAGGCCAGTCCGGGCGGAATCATCAAAGCTTTTTGCGATCCGCCTAGGATGATGTCGACTCCCCAGCCGTCGACGTCGAGGGTGGTCGTACCGAGGCCCGTGATTGCGTCGACGACGAGCAGTGTGTCAGGCAAAGCGCGCACCACCCTTGCGATCGCTGCTAGATCGTGGCGCGCGCCCGTCGAGCTCTCGGTGGCTTGCATGTAGACGCAGCGAGTTTCTGGCGTCAGCTTGCGGCGGACATCGTCGAGCGAAAATGTTTGGCCGTAGGGAGCGGTGACGGTTTCGACTGCGCAGCCAAATGCCCTGGTGAGTGCGGTCCAGCGCTCGCCGAACTTTCCGGCGGTTAGGACTAGGACGCGGTCGCCGGGGGAAGTCAGGTTTGAGACTGAGGCTTCCATGAAACCTGTGCCGGATGAGGTCAGCACCAGGACGTCATTCTTTGTGCCGATGAATTCTTTTACGTCTGCGAGGACGCAGGTGAAGAGAGCGCGAAACTCGGCGGTGCGATGATGCGCGCCATAGGCCGCCATCGCGGTTTGCGCGACGGGAAGAAGGGGAGTTGGTCCGGGAGTGAAGAGGCGGTTTTTTCTGATCATGGGATTCGGCGTCGGGACTACTCAACAGAATATGCGAAGGGGCCGACATTCCGGAAGAGATTAGGAAGCGCCTTACCACAGAGGGCACAGGGGACACAGGGAAAACAGGTTCTGCCGACTATAATTCCGCCATGCCTTTAATCGATCAGATACAGAAAGACATTGTCGCGGCTATGAAGGCTCGCGAAGAGCAGCGGCTCTCCTGCCTGCGCATGGTGAAGACCGCGCTCAAGAATCGCGAGATTGAGAAGATGGCTCCGCTGGACGATAAGGAATCGCAGCAAGTGCTCTCCACGCTGATTAAGCAGCGGAAGGATTCGGTCGAGCAGTTTACCAAGGGTGGACGCCAAGAGATGGCCGACAAAGAAGCGGCGGAGATCAAGCTGATCGAGACCTATTTGCCTAAAGAGGCGGGGTCGGAGGAGATCGTGGCCGGAGTGCGCGAGGCCATTGCTGAGATGACGGGTCCGCTGACGATGAAGGATATGGGGGCGGTGATGAAGGCCGCTATGGCTCGGTTTGCGGAGGCGGGCTTGCGGGTGGATGGGAAGGTGGTTAGCGAGGCGGTTAAGATGGAGCTGGCGGGCAAGTAGGAGCGCGAGCAGGAATGAAGAATGCTTTCTATTGGCCGACGGTCTGCGCAGTCCTGACAACGGCTGTTTGGGTCTCAGCGCAAGGCTCTAAACGCACTCAGAATCTGGCACAATCATTACGATATTCATGCTTGGACGGCCCATTCTTGGGCGTTTCCGCCAGCACCCCAAACCACGATTCCCCTCCCACAGTTAAGTTGACCTTGATCGACCCGGCCCGGCGGTCTCAGCCACGAATCGCCGGTCACAGCCTAATCCCCGAGTCACGATACGAGGAGGTCGCGGAGATTCCGGGGGCCCCCAATCGGAGTGAGGTTCTGGCTGTTGAGATATGTAATCCGTCACAAGGTACATACAGATTGAAAATTGAGGAGACCGGCACTCAGCCATATCGGATCACGGTGACGGGAGACGCCGCGAATATTGGGGCATCACAAATCCTGAAGCATAGCTCTCAGGCCGGCCGAATCCGAAGCTACTATTTTGCTTTCTGGATTGAGAATAAAGAAGCACACATTCAGTGGCTGGATGAGGAAGGCCGACCTCTTGATCCACGCGTACCGATAGAAATTAGCGAGTGGTGATGAAAAGCTACCTGCCCCGCTGCCATTCGCGGTACGCTTCGCTCTTCCCTATCCCGCGCTCTTTAGCAACTTTTTTCAGGGCGGCTTTTTCGTCGGCCTTTTCCTCGGCCATGATTTCGCGCACGCGCTGAGCTACGCTTACGCTCTCAGATGCTGTGGGAGCCGCGCCCTCTTCGGCTTTCGCGATCAGGAGGGTGATCTCGCCTTTGACTTCGCCTCGGGCTTGGAGTTGGTGGAGAATCTCTTGGGCGCGTCCGCGGAGGAATTCTTCGTGCAGCTTGGTTACTTCGCGCGCAACGACTACGTGGCGGGCTTCTCCGAGAACTTCGCAAACATCAGAAAGCGTCTCCAGCAGCCGATGCGGGGCTTCGTAGAATACCTGCGTGCGTGGAGAATCTTTTACGCTTTCCAGCAGCTTGCGACGCTGGCCTGACTTGGAGGGGAGAAAGCCGCTGAAGCGAAAAGAGTCGGTGGGCAGGCCGCTGGCTACCAGGGCTGCCAGAAAGGCGGACGCTCCGGGAATGGGGATGACGGGCACGTGATGGCGGATGGCCAGCGCGATGAGGCGGAATCCGGGATCGGAGATGCCGGGCATGCCGGCGTCGGTGACTAGGGCGATCTTGGCTCCGCCTTCGAGATCGACGACGAGTTCGGCGGCTTTGGTCATCTCGTTGTGCTCGTGGTAGCTGACCAGGCGCGTCTGGATGCCGTAATGGCTGAGGAGTTTCAGGGTCTGGCGCGTGTCTTCGCAGGCGATCAGGTCGACCTCCTTGAGGATGCGCAGGGCTCGCAGGGTGATGTCTTCGAGGTTGCCGATGGGCGTCGCGATCAGGTAGAGGGACGGGCCGCCGATGTTGCGGGCATCTTCATCCATCTCGCGAGTCTAGCAAGAAGCTCTTCACCACAGAGGACACAGAGGAACACAGGGGAAACGGCAAGTCAGGAGACACTGGGGAGCGCAAGGTCCCTCCGCTCCGCTTCGCTTCGGTCGGGATGACAAATTTTGAATTGAACCAGCGCGATCAACTTTGCGCTTCGCCTTTCGTTCGCTTCGTGCTAAACTGACCAAAATCGATGTGATGGCCAACACTTCACGCTCCAGCCCGCGGGTGTAGGCTACGGGGATTCGAGTCCCAGATTCAGATTCATAAAAAACAGGAGCAGCCATCATGGCGGAAGAGCGTAGCAGCCGAATCGATGATCGTAATAGCGAACGCAATAAGGCAATTGAACTGGCGTTCGCACAGATTGAAAAGCAGTTTGGGAAGGGCTCGATCATGCGGCTGGGATCGAAGGAGGCGATCGTCCCGATCGCGGTAATTTCGACGGGCGCGATTTCATTCGATGCCGCGCTCGGCGTGGGCGGAGTGCCGCGCGGACGGGTGGTCGAGATCTTTGGCCCGGAGTCCTCCGGCAAAACGACGATTGCCTTGCAGGTGATTGCCGAGGCGCAAAAGGCTGGAGGCATGGCGGCATTTGTCGATGCCGAGCATGCACTCGATCCGGGATATGCCAAGAAGCTGGGCGTGGACGTCGACAATTTGTTGGTTTCACAACCTGATTACGGTGAGCAGGCGCTTGAAATTACCGAGGCGCTGGTGCGCTCGAACTCGATTGATGTGCTGGTAGTCGACTCGGTAGCGGCGCTCGTTCCTAAGGCTGAACTCGATGGCGAGATGGGCGACAGCCATATGGGCCTGCAAGCGCGGCTGATGTCGCAGGCGCTACGCAAACTTACCGGAACGGTTGCCAAATCGCGCACCTGCCTGATTTTCATCAACCAGATTCGCGAGAAGATTGGCGTGATGTTTGGCAATCCGGAGACGACGACTGGCGGACGCGCGCTAAAATTTTATTCGTCGGTGCGCATAGACATTCGCCGCATCGCGGCGATTAAAGAGGGAGATGTGGTCACCGGCTCGCGCACCAGGGTCAAGGTGGTGAAGAATAAAGTGGCGGCGCCGTTTCGCGAGGCCGAATTTGACATTCTCTACGGCGAAGGCATCTCGCGCGAAGGCGACCTGCTCGATATAGCGGTAAACAGCAACATTCTCGAGAAGTCAGGCTCGTGGTTCAGCTATAAAGGTGAGCGTATCGGGCAGGGACGCGAGAATGCGCGGGCCTTCCTGAAAGAAAATAAAGATACGATGGCCAAGCTCGATGCCGAGGTGCGAAAGGCTCTGGGACTGACGCCATCGACCGCGGCGCCAGCGCCGACAGCGGTTCCAGCACAAGCTACTGGGACGCAGGGGCGGGTGACGACGATGCCTACAGCGGCGGAAGCGGGGAAGGTACCGGCGAGACGGTAGGCCGAAACGCAATTTTCAAGCGATATGGAGCGGGCGTCTCAACTGCTTTGCGACGACGCCCGATCCGCATTCATAGTTCTGCACTTCATTACGCTCCGCCAATTGCCATCCCCGCCAGCGCCCGCATACAATCCTTCTTTCGTTGACCCTGTCGTCAATCGAGGGCCCTGATGAAGCGCATCAAAGCCATTTATCCCGGATCGTTCGATCCTCCTACTAACGGCCATCTTGATTTGATTGAGCGCGGCAGCAAGATATTTGACGAATTGGTGGTGGCGATTCTTCGGAATCCCGAGAAGGACCCGCTTTTCAGCGTCGCCGACCGCCGTAAGATGCTCGAATCAATGACTTCCAGTTTCGAGAATGTTTCGGTCGACACGTTTGACGGTCTGACCGTGGATTACGCGCTGCGAGTGGAGGCGCAGGCGATACTGCGCGGCATTCGCGCCATCAGTGATTATGAATACGAATTGCAGATGGCGCTAATGAATCGCAAGCTGCAACCCTCGCTTGAGACGGTGTTCATGATGCCCGCTGAAAAATATTCCTATCTCAGTTCGCGGCTGGTGCGCGAGGTCGCGCAACTCGGCGGATCGATTGAACGGCTGGTGCCGGAGCTTGTCGAACAGAAACTTCGTGAGAAAATAGATGTGGCTCACAAATTCGCGGATGGTGAGCGGCGCGCGAGCAAAGCGCCCTCTGAAGCGAAAAACAGGTTCAGGAAAAAGAGACTATGAGCACCGTAGTGGCACCCGTCACCCACCCCGTCCGCTTGACGGAACGCATCAACCGCATCGAGCCTTCCGCGACCATGGCGGTGGTGGCCGAGGCTGACAAGCTGCGCCAGCAGGGCATCGATGTTGTGGATTTCGGCGCCGGCGAGCCGCATTTCTCCACGCCGCAGCACATCAAGGATGCCGCCATCGCGGCGATTCAGTCGAATTTTTCGAAGTACACGCCCGTCGGTGGCACCGCTGAGTTGAAAGATGCAATTGTCCACCGTCATGCGGTCGATTTCGATTCCGATTACCGGCGCGAGGAGGCTGCGGCTTCGGTGGGCGGCAAGCACGCGCTCTTCAACGTTATTTCGGTGCTGGTCGATCACGGCGACGAAGTGATTCTTCCTGTCCCCTACTGGGTCTCGTTCAAAGACATAGTGCGTTATGCGGGTGGCAAGTGCGTGCTGCTGCAAAGCGACGAATCGCAGGGCTTTCGCGTCACCGCCGATATGGTCGCGGAACTGGTGACGCCCAAGACGAAGCTCATCATTCTGAATTCGCCGTCCAATCCTTCGGGAGCTGTGATCAGCCCGGAAGACATGACTGAAGTTGTGCGACTGGCCCACCAGCGCGGCATTTGGGTGATTTCCGATGAATGCTACGTTTATCTGAATTACACCGGTAAGCGCTTTTCGGTAGGCTCGCTCCGCAAGTATCGCGATCGCTTCATGGTCGTCGGATCACTTTCGAAGACCTATGCCATGACTGGATGGCGATTGGGATTCACGCTGGGCCCCACCCCGATCGTCAATGCGGTTCAGAAATTGCAGAGCCAGTCGACATCGAATCCGACATCGATCGTACAGAAGGCGGCGGTTGCGGCGCTAATGGGTCCGCAGGAATGTGTGGCCGAGATGCGCGCGGAGTACATTAAGCTGCGCGATCATTTGGTGAAGGGATTACGATCAATTCCTGGCGTGAAATGCACGTTGCCGGAAGGCGCGTTCTACGCCTATCCGAACGTGTCGGAATTCTTCGGGCACAGCGGGATCAACTCGGCTTCCGATCTTGCCGGCAAACTACTGCGCGAAGTGCACGTTGCCACCGTTCCGGGCGAAGGCTTTGGGACGAAGGAACACATTCGCATCTCGTACGCGACGACGGTTGCTGAACTGGATCGCGGGCTGGAACGGATGCGGAAGTTTTTTGGCGGATTGTGAGCGCGCGGCATATAGAAGTGTCATTTAGAAGTGTCATTCTCGCTTCGCGAAGGATGACATAACCTGCTCTCCATGACGCCACTTTACCCACTCCTCATGCAGCCCGCGTTCGACCCGCGCCCGTGGGGCGCGCTCGATCTTTCTGCGATTTATCCCAATCACAAATTTAACGAACGCATCGGAGAGGCGTGGCTGACGGGCGACAACTGCGTCGTCTCGAATGGGCCGCTGGCGAGGCGCACGCTCGCCAATCTTAGCGAGGAGTTTGGCGCCGAATTAGTGGGCACCGCTGCGCGCGATCCGCAGCGCTTTCCCTTGCTGTTGAAGTTTCTTTTTCCGGAGGAAAAGCTTTCTGTTCAAGTGCATCCCGATGACGCAACCGCGCTGCAATTCGGCGAGCCGTGGGGCAAGACTGAATGCTGGTATGTGGCGCACGCCAAGCCTGGGGCGCAGATCGCTCTTGGGCTGAAGAGCGGTGTAACACGCGAGCAATTCGAGCAGGCCATCCATGAAAAGCGAGCGGAAGAGTTGCTCAACTGGGTCAACGTCTACCAGGGCGAAATGATTTACGTTACCGGCGGGACGGTGCATACACTGGGGCCGGGCGCGGTTATTGTGGAAACGCAGCAGCAATCCGACACGACGTATCGTCTCTATGATTATGGGCGCCCGCGGCCGCTGCATCTGGAGCGCGGACTTGCTTCGGTCAAGGACCGCACGGGCGCGGGTAAAGTGATCCGCCCAGCTCCCGTCGCTATCGACGGCGGCAAGAATCGGCGCTCGTCGATGATCGCGGCGCCGTATTTCACGGTGGAGATGTTTGAATTGAAGGAACCGCAAGATTTCTCGACAGTTGATGCGGATCACGGGGAGAGAACTTCAGCGCAGATACTGGTTGCCGTGGAAGGCTGCGGAGTTGTTGAGGCACTGGGCCGGGACTCGGTTACTCTCGCTAAGGGCGACGCGGTTGTGGTTCCTGCCGCGCTGCGGAATTTCAGCGTTCGGCCGCAGTGGGCTGTCGAGTTCTTGAAGGCAAGCGTTCCTGGCGGGGCGGTCGCTGAGCCTGCCACCCGTATTTAACCCCTCTCACGCATCTCTCACACTCGTGCGTGGTAGGCTTTCTATTCGTGAAGACGAACCCACATTTCTATCCTGTCATTCTTGCTGGCGGGCGTGGTACGCGCTTCTGGCCACTTAGCCGCAAACGTCGGGCGAAGCAACTGCTGGCGCTCGGCGGCAAAGATACAATGATCCAGCAGACGGTCGCGCGACTGGCGCCGATGGCTGCCCCTGGCCGGTTCTGGATCATCACCAATGGCGAGTTGCGTTCTGCGATCGCCCGTCAACTTCCCAAACTCGCGGCGAAACAGATCATTGCCGAACCGGTTGGGCGCAATACTGCTCCGGCGATTGGCTTAGCGGCATTTCTTTTGCTGCGTCAGGATCCCGAGGCGGTGCTGGGTTTATTCCCATCCGACCATGTGATCGGCGATCCGGCTCAATACCGCGCGGCTCTCAGTCGAGGAATCGGACTCGCAGCGGCGGGAGAAAACATCATCGTGCTCGGCATCCGACCAACGCGCCCGGAAACGGGCTATGGATATATTGAGGCCGGCGGTCCCGATCACGATGACGCTTCGTTGTTGCGTGTGCGCCGCTTTACCGAAAAGCCGGACCTTGGCTTAGCCCAGCAGTTTCTCGATTCCGGTAATTATTTCTGGAATAGCGGCATGTTTCTCTGGCGCGCCGACACACTGGCAAATGCGCTGCATGAGCATCTGCCAAAGACCGCTCCTATTCTCGAAAAAATCGCGGCCGCTTACGGTACGCGCAATTTTGAAAATGTCTTTCGGAGGCTCTATCCGAAGTGCGAGAACATCAGCATCGATTATGCCGTGCTGGAGCCGCGCTCGGCGAGGGGCGAAAGCCAATCGCGCATCTTCTGCCTGCCTGCTGATTTCGGGTGGAACGATTTGGGATCATGGACCGCACTGCACGAGCATCACGTGGCCAAGACGAAACCGGCCGATGGCAGCTCGGTTTCAGCGTCCGGCAGTTTTGCCCTAAATGCGAAAAATAATTATGTGCACGCGCCGGGAAAATTCGTGGCTCTGGTGGGTGTGAGCAATCTGGTAATTGTCGAGACGGAAGACGCTCTGCTTGTAACTACGCTCGACCAGTCGCAGGATGTGGGCAAAGTAGTGAAGCATCTGGATGAGAAGAAGTTGAAGAAATTGGTTTAAGAGCCGCTCGCTGTTCGTCGTTCGCTGTTCGCAAATGCAAAAGGCGCGCTCGGCGCGGATGACAACCTTAAAGCGAACGACCGACAACGAGCGACCTATGATCGCCTATGACGCAAATTAAGTTCGGCACCGACGGCTGGCGCGGCCTGATCGCCGACGACTTTACTTTTGAAAACGTGCGTCGCGTGGCTCAGGCGATTGCCGCCTACGTCCTCAAACACGAAAATCCAGCTGGCGGTGTGGTCATCGGTTATGACACGCGTTTCCTGTCCGACCGTGCCGCTCGCATCGTGGCGGAGGTGATTGCCGGCGCGGGCATTCCTGTATTGCTTGCCAACGATTACGTGCCGACGCCGGCGGTTTCTTACAACGTCAAAAAGTTGGGCGCAGCGGGCGGAGTGATGGTCACCTCCAGCCACAATCCTTGGAACTGGAATGGCGTGAAGTTCAAAGCGAAGTTTGGTGGATCGGCTACGCCGTCGATCATGAAGTCGATCGAGGAAGAGCTGGCCACCGAGACATCGAACTCAGCCTCGTCTCCCACGACTCTCGCGAGAATTGAGGAAGTCGACCTCAAGCCAGCCTACGTCGAAGCGATCAGCGAGTTTGCAGACCTGGGCCTCATCAGTCGCGCCAATTTCAAGTTTGCCATCGACTCCATGTATGGCTCGGGCCGCGGCGTTCTGCCGGGCATTTTTGACGCGCACGGCATCCGCTATGTCGCGATCCGCCAGGAAGTGAATCCGCTATTTCCGGGGATCAATCCCGAACCGATCCTGCCGCACGTCGCGCTGCTGCAAGAAACGGTAGTGAAGGAAAAATGCCACGCCGGCCTGGTCACAGACGGCGATGCCGACCGGATTGGCGCTGTCGCTGAAGATGGCAGCTTCGTCGATTCGCACAAGTGCATGTCAGTTTTACTGAACTGGCTGCTGGTGCGCAAGAAATGGCCGGGTGATGTGGTGCGCGCTTTCAATACCACCGGCATGATGGACCGCATCGCCGCCCGATACGGGCGCAAACTGCATGAGACTTCGATCGGATTCAAGTACATTGCCGATCTGATGATGGAGCACGAAATTCTGATTGGGGGAGAAGAATCCGGCGGCATCGGCTACGGACGCTTTTTGCCCGAGCGCGACGGCATCCTCAATGCCCTGCTGCTGGCAAATGTGATGGCGGAAGAAGGCAAGCCGCTCGGCCAACTGGTCGCCGATCTGCAACGCGAATTTGGCGCGCACTATTATGGACGGCGCGATTTGCACATTTCCGATGAGATGAAGAATGGTGCGATACGGCGCGCTGCGGATCCGCAGACGCTGAAGTTGGGCAGTTATTCGATTTTGCGAAAAGAAAATCGCGATGGGATTAAGTTTTATCTTGATGCTCCGAAGGATGGCAATGGCGCCGACCCCTGGGTATTGTTTCGCGCTTCAGGCACGGAACGTCTACTGCGCTGCTACGTCGAAGCGGCCTCGCGTGAACTGGTGGAAGAGATTCTGGAAGCGGGTGAAAGATTCGTGCGGCAGGCCTGACCGTCTGACCACGCTCTTGGCGGTACTTTCGCGTTTTGGATGGCTCTATAACACGATAGGATAGTGATAACAGGAGCATGGTCACCAAGGAAACCACACCGGTTCTCGCGGATTCTCCGGAATCGCGCCGCTATAATCGCGTCAAGCGATGGATTGGCATTGCCGATTTTGGAGTCGGCTTCGGGTTGCTGGTCGTGCTCCTCGCATCAGGTTGGACGGGAACGCTGCGCGATCTGGCCGAACGGGGCGCTTCGCAAAATTATGTCGTTGCCGTTTTCCTCTACGTGGCGATGCTGATGCTCATCAGCCAACTTATCGGAATACCGCTGGCGTATTACAGTTTCCGGCTTGAGCATCGCTATAACCTTTCCAACCAGCGCTTTCGCTCCTGGGTCTGGGACGAATGCAAGGGCATGCTCCTAGGGTTGGTAATGGCCACAATTGTGGTGGAGCTGCTGTATATGCTGATACGGCAAACGCCGCAGCACTGGTGGATTGTCGCGTGGATTGTCTTTCTCGGACTGGTTGTCCTGCTCGCGCAACTCGCCCCCGTGATCCTGTTTCCAATTTTTTATAAATTCGAGCCGCTCGAAAATGAGGAACTAAAACGTCGCTTGATTGTTTTGAGCGAACGCGCCGGCACACGCGTCCGCGGCGTCTACAAATGGCATCTTTCCGAGAAAAGCAAAAAGGCCAATGCGGCCTTGACCGGATTGGGTGCAACGCGGCGGATCATCCTAGCCGATACGCTGCTGGACAATTATTCGGACGACGAGATTGAAGCTGTACTAGCGCACGAACTCGGCCACCATGTGCATCGGCACATTCTGAAAAGCATTTTCGTGCAGGCCGGGATTACCCTCTTTGGCTTCTGGCTGGCCGATCAAGTTTTGCGCTACGCGGTTGAGCGGCGGAACTTATTTGAGACGATGTCTGATTTCGCGAATCTGCCGCTGCTGATTCTGGTCGCGACCGGGCTATCGTTTTTGCTGATGCCCGCGCTCAACGCCTACTCGCGTTTCAATGAGCGCCAGGCTGACCGCTATTGTTTTGAATCGGTGGCCAGTGTCGAGCCCTTTATTTCGTCGATGAATAAGTTGGCCGAGCAGAATCTCTCGGAAAAAACGCCGGCGCGTTGGGTCGAGTGGCTGCTTCATTCCCATCCGGCGATCGTTAAGCGGGTGGCGGCGGCTGAAGCCTGGGCGAAAACACGCTGAAGAGAATTTGTAATTGAGTAATCTTGTAATCAGAAACCAACCCGAGCTGGATTTGGTGTGTAAGCTTTGAGATTGGTTTTCAAACCGTCAAATTATCCGATTACAAAATTACAAATTCTTTCCCAGGATCTGTTCAACCCGCCGCAGATCTTCTTCCGTATCGACGCCGACGGTATCGAAAGGAGTTTCCCCGACATAGATCGGAACTCCATTTTCAAGAAAGCGTAACTGCTCTAACCGCTCGCTACGCTCGAGCGACGACTCCTGCCACTGCACGAACTTATCCAGAGCGTTCTTGCGATAACCGTAGAAGCCGAGATGTTTGTAATATTGCGGACGGACGCCATCGCGATCGTGTGGAATGGTAGCGCGAGAAAAATATAGCGCGCGTCCGGCAGCGTCCGTCACTACTTTCACGGCGCTGGGATTGCCCGCGTCGATCGGCGCCGCCGGCGTCTTCAACGTTCCAACCTCCACGCCCGCGCCCTTCATCACCTCGATCAGACCCTCGACGTGCTCGGACCGGGTCAACGGCTCATCACCTTGAATATTCAAATAAACATCCGCAGGAACAGTGGTCGAGATCTCGTGAACGCGCTCGGTGCCCGAGCGATGCGCTGCAGAAGTCATCCGCGCCGCAAACCCTTGCTGCTCACAGAAACGCATAATCTCGTCTGAATCGGTCGCGACCGTGACATGGTCAAGAGAGGCGCACCGGTGGACTGCGCGATACACCCATGCCAGCAATGGCACTCCGCCAATTTCGCGGAGCATTTTGCGCGGCAGGCGCGTCGAAGCGAGCCGCGCCGGAATCACGGCGACAACTTTCATGCGCCCAGTTTCGCATGGAGCGCGCGCGTTTGACACGCGATTCGTTGGACGCCGTAGTCGTTTTGAAACCGCAATGGTTTGACACTCGAATCATGCACTTTTAGAATGCATTAGGGACGCGTCCACCCGCGTCGCGGGATTCTGTACCCATTTCCGGGCTGTCCCTGCATCCTTCCGCGTATTTCAGGAATGGCGGTGTAGCTCAGGTGGTTAGTGCGACGGTCTCATAAGTGAGCGCTCGACTTGCGTGCTGAGAACCGACCCAACAAAATCAGCGATGGTTGTTAGAATTTGGAGAAGGAGATTGAACAGATGGTCTAGGTTATTCTGAGTCCTCAGAAGAATCTCGCTTCAGGCGAGCCTTCTTGGAGCCGTTCGCGGTCGCAGTCTCATCTGAGTGGTGTTCTCGACTACGGTAAGGCTGACGGGCTTCGGTTTGGTGTTCGTCAGACTCAGCAGTTTGTTTCCATGCCTGACTCTGACGAGTTCCCTTTTTATTGCGCTCAGTTTCCCTTGCCGCAAGCAGTCGGTTAATCTCAGTCACTAGTGCAAACAGTTTGTCAGAGTCCTGTTCGATTGAGGCAAGTTGGCACAATTGGTACCAGCGCTCTTTAGTGTGGTCGTCCATCTTGGTAACCCTTTCAAGAGCGAACCGAACAATGGTACGCTCGCGCACATTACTTTGTCGATAAAGGACAACCCCTAGTGTGTCTCGTGTAGTACGGAAACCTCACGCGGCCTTCTTTTCAACCAACCCACCAAGCCACCCTTCAAGATCAGACGGCGGAAGCGCACACCCAATCCCCATCACCTGTTGCTGCACATTTCTTGCGCCACAATTCCAACGACACGCGTCCAGACACGCGCACCTGGTCAATGATGGGAAGTGGTGACAGGTGTTACGATCCTTGTCGCAGAGCTTCTGGAACGTTGCACCCGCTTCGATTCACCGTTTACAATCTCAGTGGTGTGATAGCGAACATGAAACGCCTTCGATGCCTCGTAGATGTAGCCTCGCTGATGCCGGTCGCTCCCGTGACGCGGCGGCTTCGTGGGTGTAATGACTTGATCGGTCATAACACCCCCCGTCTTGGGCCAAAATGCAACAGTATGCAATGGCACGAAACGTCAAGTTATTGAAAACACACCGTGGCGGTGTAGCTCAGGTGGTTAGAGCGACGGTCTCATAATCCGTAGGTCGTAGGTTCGAGTCCTACCGCCGCCACCAGATTCTTCAACAACTTGCGAGAGATCCTGCGGGAGCTCCATTTCGCCTAGCAGCAATGCTTTTACCGGACACGATGCATCTCTCCGCCGATAGCCAATGACCTTCTGGCACCGCAAGCTGAGGGTGTGCTAGATTCTTATTCGCATTTCGTCCGCTTTGTGTCTTCGTCGCACCGAGGAGGGAAGATTGCCTCGCATTTTGCTGACAACGCGCTGCAGCGACTCCGGCCTCTACGATTATTTTCGCGAGAATGCTCCGCGAAATTTTCGCTGGCGTTTCGGAATGCCCCGGACGATCTCGTTTGGCCTGCGATTCCTCCGGCAGAACCTTCCCGATGTAAACATTCTGGAATACCCTTCGCGCGCGGAATTCTCTGCGCAGCTCAAGCGGGGATGGGACGCCGTCGGTTTTTCTTTTTATCTCGAAGAGACCAATGACATCCTGAAGATGGCTGCCGAAGCGCGCCAGGCGGGCGTCCGCGAACTGTGGGCGGGAAATTATGGCGCGTTGACTCCCTCTATTCATTCGCACTTTGACCATGTGTTCAACGGCTATAGCGAAAGCGCGATGGCAGATAAGCTAGGGGTCAGTCTGGATGAAATTCAGCATCCTCCGTTGATCACGCGCTTCCGTTTGCCCGGGGGATGGTCGTTTCCGCTAGGTATTCTGTTTTCTTCGCGCGGCTGCAGTTTTCGGTGCACCTTCTGCCAGACCACTACATTTGCGCCGAAGCCAAAGGAAATTTCACTAGAAGCTCTGGATAGGACGCTCCGTTTCTATGTTGAGCACGGGGTTCGTTTTGTACTGATGCTTGACGAGAATTTCGGCAACATTCCGTCTCATGCCGATGCGGTCATCGAGCTATTGGCGCATCACGGAATCCGTTGGCTGGTGCAGTCGCGCGTCGATCTGCTTCTTAGAAACTTCGATGAATGGAAGCGCTGCGGCATGGAAGGCGCTCTCTTTGGCATCGAGAGTTTCCACCAAGACATCCTGAAGCAGATGCACAAGAACGAGAAGGCGCAGGCGGCGTTTGAACTGGTCGACCGGCTACACGGCGCGGGCCTTTACGCCCATGGCTATTACATCATCGGTCTGCCGCCGGAGACGCCAAAGTCGATCACTGAAGATCTGCGAACATTGGCTTCTCTGAAACTCGACGTTACGCAAATCACTATCGTCACGCCGCATCCGCAGACGGAGATGTGGCGTGAACTCGATTCCGGGTACGGAATTTTTGAAAAGGACTGGTCGAAGTTCGACACCAAGCATCTCGTCTGGAACCATCCTCATTGCGGGCCGGGTGTGCTGGAATCGCTGCTCGAACAAGGCTTCCGCGGCTGCTACAGCGGCGACTGGGTTGCACGAACGTCGAAGAAATTCCTCTCCATGAGAAGATCTCAGAAAGATTTGTCCAGCGTGTTGCTGGGTCCGGTGCGCTCGCGATGGGCCTCCGCGGCGCGGTTGCCCTACCTTCCAGCGCGGGTTCCTTCCGGAGAAGAGCCGGTCCGCAGCGTTGCGTGAGGTGGCATGCAACGCGTACCAGCGCTTTCCATTTTCCGTCTTTCTGCGCATCGAAGGTCAACTCATTTACCATAACCCCTTGCTGTCGTGTTAGGACGTTGGAGGACACATCGATGAAACGCGCCTTGATGGCGTTGCTGGTATTCCTGTCGTTCGCATTGGTCGCACTTGCCCAGAATTCAACTGCAGAGGCATCCCACAAAGCGGCGACGCCCGCCGAGGCGACGCGGAAGACGGTCGAGCAGAAAACTTCGGGCATGGAAAAGCTACCGGGGTTTTTCACCTGTTACTGGGACGCGCGCGAAGGAAAACTCTGGCTGGAAATCGACAAATGGAATACGCCATTTCTTTATTACGAATCGCTTCCCAACGGCGTCGGTTCGAATGATGTTGGCCTCGACCGAGGCCAGCCGGGCAAAACGAATGTCGTCCATTTCGAGCGCAGCGGGCCGCGAATTCTTATGGTGGCTGAAAATGAACGGTATCGCGCGATCACAGACGATCTCGCGCAACAAACGGCGGTGCAGCAGGCCTTCGCGCAATCGGTGCTGTGGGGCTTCGAATCGGCTGCTGAGGATGAGGAGGCAAAAACAGTTCTCGTTGACGCGACGCCGTTTTTCCTGAGCGATGCGCATGAGGTAGCATCGAGACTCGCTACCCTCAAACAAGGCACGTACCACGTCGATTCGTCGCGGTCCGCTATTTACCTTCCGCGCACTAAGAATTTTCCGGAGAATACCGAAGTCGAGTCGACCTTAACTTTTGTCGGAGAAAATCCCGGACATTGGGTCGAACAGGTCACGCCGGACCCCCGCGCCATCACCGTGCATGAGCACTTTTCGTTCATCCAGGCTCCCCCGGCTGGATTCCACGAACGAGCCTACGATCCGCGGTCCAGTTTCTTTGGCATCAGCTACATGGATTTCGCTACACCGGTCGATCGACCCATCGTGAAACGATATATCGCACACCACCGGCTTGCTAAGAAAGACGCGGCGACTGCGATCAGCGAACCCGTGAAGCCTATTGTCTATTACATTGATCGCGCGATCCCGGAGCCGATTCGCTCTGCCGTTCTTGAAGGAACAAGTTGGTGGAATCAAGCCTTCACCGCAGCCGGATACAAGGATGCATTCCAGGTGAAACTGCTGCCCGAGGGCGTCGACGCGATGGATGTGCGGTACAACGTTATTGAATGGATTCCGCGCGCAACTCGTGGCTGGGCGTATGGAAGTGCCATTGCCGATCCGCGCACCGGAGAGATTATCAACGGCCACGTCAATCTGGATGCACTGAGAATCCGCCAGGTATTTCTGATCGCGCAAGGACTGATTGATCCGTTCGGAAACGATCCGGCGTCACTCAAACGGGCCAATGAAATGGCGCTCGCACGCATTCGACAACTGGCCGCACATGAAACCGGCCACACCCTTGGCCTCATGCACAATTACGCGGCCAGCATCGTCAATCGCAGTTCTGTCATGGACTACCCGCCGCCGACGGTAACCCTGGGCGCCGATGGCCGGCCCGACGTTTCCGATGCCTATGCGGTCGGCATTGGCGAATGGGACAAAGTTTCGATCACCTATGGCTACAGCGATTTTTCGCAGGAAAAAGACGAGACGCCCGCGCTCGACAGGATTCTTGCTGACGCTTTTTCCCGCGGACTTCTTTATCTCACCGATCAGGATGCGCGCCCGCTTGGCTCCGCTAGCCCGATTGCCCACCTTTGGGATACAGCCGGCAATACTCTTGATGGCTTGACTCGCGTGATGGCTGTGCGCGCCGCAGCTTTAAAGAATCTCTCGGAGAGCGCGATTCCCGAGCACACTCCGATGGCGACTTTGGAAGATGTTTTGGTTCCGATGTATCTCTACCACCGTTATCAAGTGATGGCGGTAGCGAAATCGATCGGCGGCCTTGACTATTCATTCAACCTTCGCGGAGTTCAAGATCACGAAACGCCGCCAAAGACTGTTGCCGCCGCGCAGCAGCGCGCTTCCATTCGCGCAGTGCTCGACACACTCTCGCCACAAGTGCTCGCTCTGCCTGAGTCTCTGCTCAAGATGATTCCGCCGCGCCCGCCGGAATATCCGACTGGTCGCGAGAATTTCTCACGCCGCACTTCGCCCGCTTTCGATGCGCTCGCACCTGCCGAAGCTGCCGCGGAAATTGTTGCCAACGTGCTGCTCCAACCGGAGCGCGCCCAGCGCATGGTTGAATATCACGCGCTGGATGCGGGCAATCCCGGCTTTGACGAGTTGGTCGGAGACATACTTTCCGCCACATGGAAAGCGCAGTCCGCCTCTGGGTATCACGGAGCGATACAGCGCACGGTCAATGCGGTTGTTTTAGATCACCTCATTACCCTGGCCAGCGACGAGCACGCGTCTGCCCAAGTCCGCGCCGTTGCGGCGCTCAAGCTCAATGAATTGAAGAAATGGATCGGGACCCACGCGCCATCGTCGAAGGACGACGCGGTACGTGCGCAACTCTTCTTTGCTGAGAGCCAAATCGATCACTTCCAAAAGAATCCAGCGGAAGTACATTTGACGGCGCCCGCTACGCCGCCTGACGGCGATCCCATCGGCAGCGACGAATGGGAGTGAAACGGAGACTCAACAATGGCGCCGCGGTTGCACGGCATTGAGGCTTGCGTGTTCGACGCTTACGGCACGCTGTTCGATGTCAACAGCGCGGCGCGTGCCGAGCAAGCTTTTCTTGGAGAAAAGTGGCAGCCACTCGCCGAGTTGTGGCGCGCGAAGCAATTGCAATACACGTGGCTACGCGGCTTGACCGGGAACCACGCGGATTTCTGGCAGGTCACGGGCGATGCACTGGACTTCGCGCTGGCAACGTTGCAACTTGAAGATGCTCCGCTGCGTGCGCGGCTCATGGATCTGTACCTGGCTTTGGGCGCCTATCCCGAAGTTCCTGGCGTACTGAAGCGGCTGAAGACCGGCGGCATGAAGCTCGCGATTCTGTCGAACGGCTCGCCTGCCATGCTCGCGGCCGCCGCGGCCATCGCGGGTATTGCCAATCTGCTCGACGCGATATTGTCCGTCGAGCAAGTCAAGATTTTCAAGCCTCATCCGTCCGTTTACCGGCTCGCCTGCGCGCGCTTTAACCTGCCTGCGGACCGTATCTGCTTTCTCTCTTCCAACGGATGGGACGCCTACTCGGCGAAAGCATTTGGCTTCCGCGTGCTTTGGTGCAACCGCTTCGGTCAGGCGCCGGAGCGCATCCCCGAAACGCCTGACGCGCAAATCACGACGCTCGCCGAAGTGCCGGAGATCGTTCTTGCCTGATTTTCATGCACGCGCGAATGGAGCCGCCGCCGCTCGATTCGAGCATGAATTGCGCCAACAAAAGAAGCTCACAACGAATTTCACCAGCTATAATGGCACCCTTCTAATAAAGGAGCTGCATGCGACCGTTCTTCGCCATTGTGCTGATCTTCACCATGATTGTTCCTTCCCTTTCTTTCGGCGCCGACCCAGCTTCGTCGAATCCGGCTGGGCTGGTCGGCTACTCTCCACGATCGGGTCAAAACGAGCGCGAATGGGAGGGGAAGTTCCGGGCCATTCCCGATCCTGCGAATCTTCGCGAGTACATGCGACGGCTGAGCGCGCGCCCGCATCATGTGGGCTCGCCTTACGACAAAGACAATGCCGAGTGGATTCTTGCGCACTTCAAGGATTGGGGGCTGGACGCGCATATCGAGAGATTCGATGTTTTATTTCCAACGCCCAAGGTGCGAGTGCTGGAGATGCTGGCGCCGACGAAGTTCACCGCCAAACTTGAAGAGCCGGCCCTTGCAGTCGATCCAACTTCGAACCAAAAGTCGGAGCAATTACCAACGTATAACGCTTACTCCATCGACGGCGATGTGACCGGGCCGCTCGTGTTCGTGAATTATGGTTTGCCTGAAGACTACGAAAAGCTTGACCGGCTGGGCATTTCGGTGAAGGGCGCGATCGTGATCGCGAAGTACTATCACAGCTGGCGAGGAGTGAAACCGAAAGTTGCTGCCGAGCACGGTGCCATCGGCTGCCTGATTTATTCTGAGCCACAGGACGACGGTTACACGCGCGACAATGTTTTTCCGCAGGGACCGATGCGCAATCCGGATGGCGTCCAGCGGGGGAGTGTCATGGATTTCGCTTCGGCCAGTCCGGGTGATCCGCTGACTCCCGGGGTTGGCGCGACTCCCGACGCGAAGCGGCTCGCTCTGAAGGATGCGAAGAGTCTTACGAAAATTCCAGTGCTGCCGATTTCTTACGGCGACGCACAACCTCTGTTGGCCGCGCTGGCCGGCCCTATGGCACCGGATGAGTGGCGCGGCTCGCTTCCGATTCCATATCACGTCGGGCCCGGACCTACGCAGGTCCATTTAAAGCTCGCATTTAATTGGGATATCAAGCCGGTCTACGATGTGATCGCGAAGATACCTGGCAGCGTCGCTCCCGACGAGTGGATCATCCGCGGAAATCATCATGATGCGTGGGTGAATGGAGCTGAGGATCCGGTTTCGGCACAGGCTTCTCTGCTGGAGGAAGCACGTGCGCTGAGTCTGCTCTTGAAGCAAGGATGGAAACCACGGCGCACGATCATCTACACAGCGTGGGATGGCGAAGAGCCGATGCTGCTGGGCTCGACCGAATGGGCGGAGACCCACGCCGAGGAACTGCGCGAGCACGCTGCCGTCTATATCAACACCGACACCAATGATCGCGGCGTTCTGAATATGGGTGGCTCGCACAGCCTCGAGCAATTCATCAACGGAGTCGCGCGCGACATCGAAGACCCGGAAACGAAAATGACGGTGTGGCAGCGGGCGCAGTTGAACGCGGTCGCAGGAGCGAAGTCCGCGGATGATCGAAAGGAACTGCGGCAGCGCACCGATCTCCGCATAGAGGCGTTGGGTTCGGGCACGGATTTCACGGCGTATCTCGATCACCTCGGCATCGCCTGCCTGAATTTGGGATTCGGCGGCGAGGATGAGCAGGGAATTTATCATTCTATCTATGACGATTTTTACTGGTACACGCATTTTTCCGACACAGATTTTGTATACGGGCGAGCCATGGCGCAAACCATTGGGACCTCGGTGATGCGTTTGGCGGATGCGGAAGTGTTGCCTTTCGATTTCGTGGATTTTGCCGATACGGTGGGGATGTATACAAAGGACCTTGAAAAACTGCTCACCAACAAACAGGATGAAATTCGCGAACGTAACCAGGAACTAGATGAGGGAATGTTTAAGGCGACGTTCGATCCGCGGCGTCCGACGGTAGCTCCGGTGAAAGAAGAAATCCCACCACACTTGAACTTTGCGCCGATGCAGAATGCGGTTGACTCGCTAACTCGCAGCGCCAAGCACTATCAGCAGGCGCTGTCGGCAAAACAGGCGAACTTAGGAGATGGTGTTTTCGCTGCGAAACTGGGCGCGCTGAATCACGATCTGATTGAGAGCGAGCGCCGCCTCACCAATGCCGACGGATTGCCGCGTCGTCCCTGGTACAAACATTTGCTTTATGCCCCCGGCGTTTATTCGGGATATGGAGCGAAGACAGTTCCCGGCGTGCGCGAGGGAATTGAGCAGAAGAATTATCTGGAAGCGGAACATGAGATCGCGCGCGTCGCCAAGGCGCTGGAGGACGAATCGGCGCTGATCGAATCTGCGGCGCGAGAGTTGGAACCGGCGGGAAAATAGAATTGTTATCCATCGACTTGCTACCTGAGCGGAAAGAAAGTGCGGGCGTGCGAGGGAATATGTAGTCACGAAGTGATTCTTTGTTCAGCAGATACGGGCTGAGCCGCTAGCGGCACCGCTTGCGTCCGCAAGTAAGCATCGACACTCGCGGCGGCCTTGCGTCCTTCGGCGATGGCCCACACAACTAACGACTGGCCGCGTCGCATATCGCCCGCCGCAAAGATTCCCGGCACGGACGACATATAATTCCCATCCGTCGCTACGTTGCCGCGCACATCGAGTTTAAGCGCCAATTGCTCGATCATTCCATTTCGTACCGGGCCGAGAAAGCCCATCGCTATTAAGACGAGATCCGCTTCCAGCGTAAATTCAGAACTGGCGATCGGTTCGAATTGTGGCGGTGGGCCGACTTGCACGGCGTGCAGTTGCTGAACGCAGCCATTACTTGATCCGGTAAATTTCGTCGTCGCGATGCTCCAGTCGCGAGCGCCACCTTCTTCGTGCGCGCCTTCGATGCGGAGTTGCATCGGCCAGAGCGGCCACGGTGTGAGCGGGGAACGTTCTTCGGGAGGCTTCGGCATAATCTCGAATTGGTGCACGGACAGTGGCTTTTGGCGATGGCAGGTGCCGAGGCAATCTGCGCCCGTGTCGCCGCCTCCGATAATGACGACGTGTTTCCCGGTCGCGAGAATCTCTTTGTGCGGTTCGATCTTGTCGCCGAGAGAACGACGATTCTGCTGCGGAAGAAACTCCATCGCGAAATGGATGCCCTTCAGTTCGCGCCCGGGAAGATTGAGATCGCGCGGATGCTCCGCTCCTCCGGCGACCACGATGGCGTCGAAGTCGCGCTGCAAATCTTCAACCGCAACATTCTTGCCCACCTCTGCGTTCGTGACGAATTTCACGCCTTCTGCGGACATCTGCTCTACGCGGCGATCAACGATTCGCTTTTCCATTTTGAATTGCGGAATGCCATAAACGAGCAGGCCGCCGATGCGATCCGCTTTTTCGTAGACCACAACCGTATGCCCGGCGCGACACAATTGCTGCGCGGCGGCCAGTCCGGCAGGTCCTGACCCGACGATCGCAACTTTTTTGCCGGTTCGAATCTTTGATGGCTCCGGATGGATCCAGCCCTCGGCAAAGCCGCGCTCGACGATATGTTTTTCGATCTGCTTGATGGTCACTGCTGGCTGATTAATTCCAAGCACGCAAGATGCTTCACAGGGCGCCGGACAAATACGGCCGGTGAATTCCGGGAAATTGTTAGTCGCGTGCAGCTGGCGAACCGCTTCTCGCCACCGCCCGCGATACACCAGATCGTTCCAGTCGGGAATCAGATTGTTGACGGGGCATCCCGTCTGGCAAAAAGGCACGCCACAATCCATGCAGCGCGCGCCCTGAGTGCGAAGCTTTTCTTCCGGGAAATCGAGATAGATCTCGAACCAATCGTTGACGCGCTGGGTCACCGGCCGCCGTGGCGCAAGTTCTCGAGCGTATTCCAGAAATCCCGTGTCCTTACCCATGTTGCACCTGCACGTCTGCGACTGGCGCGGCCAGCGGGACGTTTGGGATGTAGGGTTGTCGACGGCGGCTGACGCCGAGCACTCGCTTGTGTTCGTGCGGAAACACTTTTATAAATCGCGACAACGTCTCAGACCAGTTGTCGAGTATCCAAAGAGCGCGCGGGCTACCGGTAAGGCCGAGATGGCGCGTGACGAGATCCTTGACCAGCTTCGCTTCGGCCACGCGACTCCCATTGAATTGCGGATCATGAGATTCAAGAACGGGCTCCAAATCAACTGAATCTGAATTGCAACGTTCTTTGGTGAAGTCGCCACGCTCGTCGAAAACATAGGCAACGCCGCCGCTCATGCCCGCCGCAAAATTTCTTCCGCAGGCTCCGAGCACCAGCACGAGGCCTTTCGTCATGTATTCGCAGCCGTGATCGCCAACACCCTCGACTACCGCAGTCGCTCCGGAATTGCGAACGGCAAAGCGCTCGCCGGCAACTCCATTGAAAAAAGCTTCGCCGCTGGTTGCACCGTAGAGGGCAACGTTGCCGATCAGAATATTTCTTTCGGGAGCGAACCTCGATCGCCGCGGCGGATAGGCCACCAAACGCCCGCCCGACAGGCCTTTGCCGACATAATCGTTGGCATCGCCCTCGAGCGTGAGAGTAACTCCCTTGGCGAGAAACGCTCCCATACTCTGTCCGGCTGATCCGTCGAGATGAATTCTAATTGTGTCTTCTGGCAGCCCGGCTGAACCATGGCGGCGCGCAATTTCCCCGCTCAACATGGTTCCGACAGAGCGATGAATGTTGCGTACGGGTAGTTTGATCACAACTGGTGCACCCGTTTCGAGCGCAGCCTGCGATTTGGCAAGAAGCTGATGATCTAGCGCCTGGTCCAAGCCGTGTTCCTGCTTCTGCACACAATGTCGCGCCACGCGAGAGGGCATCGGTGGTGCATAAAGAATCGCCGATAAGTCCAAACCCCTCGCCTTCCAGTGATCGACCGCCGGCTGCGTTTCCAGCATATCGACACGGCCCACCATTTCGTCTACGCTGCGAATACCGAGCTCGGCCATGTATTGCCGCACTTGTTCCGCCAGAAAAAAGAAGAAATTGATGACATGCTCGGGTTGACCTTGAAAACGTGTGCGCAGCACGGGATCTTGCGTGGCGATTCCCACCGAGCAGGTATTGAGATGGCATTTGCGCATCATGACGCAGCCCATTGCAATCAGCGGCGTGGTGGCGAAGCCGAATTCCTCGGCGCCGAGCAGCGCGGCGATCATCACGTCACGGCCGGTTTGCAGTTTGCCATCAGTCTGTACGCGAATTCGGCTGCGCAGGTCGTTTAATAAAAGAACCTGTTGCGTTTCCGCAAGACCTAGCTCCCAGGGAATGCCCGCGTGCTTGATCGAACTCAAAGGGGACGCTCCAGTGCCCCCGCTGTCACCGCTGATCAGGACGACATCGGCGTGAGCCTTGGCGACGCCCGCCGCCACTGTTCCCACTCCTACCTCTGCGACTAACTTGACTGCAATGCGTGCTTGCGGGTTTACATTTTTGAGATCGTAGATCAGTTGCGCCAAGTCTTCGATCGAATAAATATCGTGATGCGGCGGCGGCGAGATCAAGCCTACGCCGGGAATGGAGTGCCTCAGGCGTGCGATAACTTCATCGATTTTGTGGCCGGGAAGCTGGCCGCCTTCGCCGGGTTTCGCGCCTTGGGCCATTTTGATCTGTAACTCGTCCGCATTGACTAAGTAATTCGCGGTTACTCCAAAGCGTGCCGATGCTACTTGTTTAACGGCGCTTCTGCGCAGATCTCCGTTCTTATCCGGCGTGAATCGTTCTTCGTCCTCGCCGCCTTCGCCTGTGTTTGACTTCCCGCCAATGCGGTTCATGGCGATGGCCAAAGTCTCATGAGCTTCTTTGCTAATGGAGCCGAATGACATAGCGCCAGTGGTGAAACGTTTCACGATTTCTTTAGCGGGCTCAACTTCTTCGATGGGAACGGGCTTGGCGCTCTTCTTGAATTTCATCAAGCTGCGCAGCGTCGCCATGTTGCTGCTTTGCTGGTCGATGAGGTCGGTGTATTCCTGGAAAGTTTGAAAGCTTTCCTGCCGCACCGCTTGCTGGAGTTTCCCGATGGTTAGCGGATTTAGCAAGTGATATTCGCCATTCACACGCTGGTGATATGTTCCGCCAACCGCCAATTCAGTCTCCGACTCGGTCAGCGGGCGGAATGCGTGCTCGTGTTTCATTTGGGCCTCGCGGGCGACCACATCGAGCCCAATGCCTTCTAAGCGCGACGCTGTGCCGGCGAAGTAACCTTCCACTAACTCCTTGTTCAGCCCGATGGCTTCGAAAACCTGAGCGCCTTGATAACTCTGTAAGGTCGAGATACCCATCTTCGCGAAGGTCTTTAGCAGGCCCTTATTCACCGACTTAATGAAGTGCTTGACAGCTGAGTCGGGAGTTATGTCATCAGCTAATTCGCCGCGGCGCGCCATATTCTCTACAGTTTCGAACGCAAGATAAGGATTGATCGCGCTAGCGCCATAGCCACTCAGCAGGGCAAAGTGCATAACCTCACGCGGTTCACCCGATTCCGTAATCAAAGCTACTTGCGACCGGGTTTCTTCTTTCACGAGCAGGTTGTGCACGGCGGCTAGTGCCAGCAGACTGGGTATGGGCGCGAGTTCCTTATTTACTCCGCGGTCGGAGAGAATCAGAAGCGTGTAACCTGCCCGGCCCGCGAGCGATGCCCGCTGACATAGCTCTTCGAGGGCACGATTGAGTCCGGCTTCTCCTTCGCCGGCTCGGAAGAGTGCGGGCAGCGTAATGGCCAGTAAGTCACCTGTGGACACGCGGCGCAGCTTTTCCAAATCCAAGTTAGTCAGCAAGGGATGGGCAAGCTTCAGCATGTGGCAGTTCTCGGGCTCTTCCGAGAGTATGTTGCGTTCACTGCCGATGTAACTGCTCAACGACATCACAATCTCTTCGCGAATCGAATCAATCGGAGGATTCGTGACTTGTGCAAAGAGCTGCTTGAAGTAGTTAAACAGCGACTGTGGCCGGTCAGAAAGGCAAGCCAGTGGCGTATCCGTTCCCATGGAGCCAACGGGTTCCTCGCCCTTTGAAGCCATGGGGGCGAGAATCATGCGCAGGTCTTCGTCGCTGTAGCCGAACGCTCGCTGCCGGCGGAGCAAAGTTTCGGCCGGCGGATGATGCATGCGCGAGGGTGCCGGCAATTGATCGATCGTAATTTGGTTGTCTTGGATCCAATCCGCATAGGGCTGCCGCGAAGCCAGCCGTTGCTTGATTTCTTTGTCGGGGATTATGCGGCCTTCAATGGTATCCACCAGGAACATTTTTCCTGGCTGCAGGCGGCCTTTCATCTTTACTTGTTCGGGCTCGATGTCGAGCGCACCTGTCTCAGAAGCCATGATGACGAGATCGTCATTCGTGACTACATAGCGTCCGGGGCGCAAGCCGTTGCGATCGAGGATGGCACCGATGACGCGGCCGTCAGTGAAGGCGATTGCCGCGGGGCCATCCCAGGGCTCCATCAGGCAAGCGTGATATTCGTAAAACGCTCGCTTCTCCGGCTTCATGTGCGGATTGCCGGCCCACGCTTCTGGAATCAGCATCGCCATCGCATGGGGCAGACTGCGTCCGGCCTGCACCAGCAGCTCGACGGCATTGTCGAAGTTCGCGGAATCGCTGCCGTCGGGCGCGATGATTGGGTGGAGCTTTTGTATGTCTTCGCCGAACAATGGCGACTTCAGCAGCGATTGGCGGGCGTGCATCCAATTGACATTGCCTTTGAGTGTGTTGATTTCGCCGTTGTGCGCGATGTAGCGATAGGGGTGAGCGCGCTGCCAACTGGGAAAAGTGTTGGTCGAAAAACGCTGGTGCACAAGGCACAAAGCGCTGGTCACGTCCGGGTCGGATAACTCTTTGTAGAAATTGGTGATCTGCGGGGCCAGCAGAAGGCCTTTATAAACAACGGTGCGGCATGAGAGCGAAGGAATATGAAAGGTGCTGGCGTCTTCGATACCGGACGCGGCGATCTCATTCTCCGCGCGCTTGCGGACCACATACAGCTTTCGTTCGAAGGCGTCTTGATCGGTAAATGCGCCGCATCCTATAAAAATTTGCTGGATGTAAGGTTGCGAACCGCGCGCCACGCGGCCGATCGCGCTGGCGAAGCAGGGTGTATCGCGCCAGCCGAGAACGGTTAATCCCTCTTCGCGGATGATGCGCTCGAGGACGCCCTCGCATTGCAAGCGGGGATGTTTTTCAACTGGCAAGAATGTCATTCCCACGCCATAGGTGCCGGGAGCCGGTAGTTCAAAGCCCAGCTTAGTGCACTCGCGCTTAAAAAATTGATGTGGAATCTGGAGCAGGATGCCCGCTCCGTCACCGGTTTCGGGGTCGCATCCGCAAGCTCCGCGATGCGTCAGATTGAGCAGCACCTCGATGCCCTTTTTTACGATGTCATGGCTTTTCTGGCCTCGAACATTGGCTACGAACCCAATTCCGCAGGCGTCGTGCTCTTGCGCCGGATGGTACAGACCTTGCGCGGACGGAGGAGCATTCGATTTGTCGCGACGCGTCGTCATGGGAACGTTTTGCAGCATCAGCATCGACGGCGGCGCAGGGCCGCTGGCAGATGCGTTGTTCTTGAGTGGGGGCTTACTCCGCCTAGGCTCCGACGGCGGCGCACTTCGGCTCAGGAACGCACTACTACAAAGTATTATTTAGAGGCCTCCGCAGGGCAAAGTACAATTCAGAATTTCGATGGGAAGGATGCGAAATTGTGAATGTTGCGGCTATATGACACATCCTGCTACCTAATTTCGCGCAAGATTTGGCGAGAGTCCGCTATAATCCCGGCATCGCGATGGATTTCGATCAGCTCATCACATTTCTCGAAGTGGCCAAGCAGGGCAGCTTTTCGCGCGCGGGCGAGAAGGTTTTTCGTTCTCAATCCGCCGTTAGCGCCCAAATCCGCCAACTTGAACAGGAATATGGTGATCGACTGCTCGACCGCTCTGGCAAGACGGTCAAGCTGACTCCGGCCGGGCAAGTGCTCTTTGACTACGCCGAGCGTCTGAAATTGCTCCGCGAAGAATCGCTGATCGCAGTGGCCGACCATAGCAGCACGCCCCGCGGCACGCTTCGCGTCGGCGCCAACGAGGCCACTTGCCTCTACGTTCTGCCCGAGGTTTTTGCCGAGTACTGCCGGCGTTACCCGCCAGTTCAGATCAACATTTATCGCAATTTCAGCTACAAGGTTACGGAAAAACTCGAGAACGGAGCCATCGAGGTAGGATTTCTAACTTTGCCCATACAGTCTCCCAGCCTCGAAATAGAAACTATCTTTCGCGACAAGCTGGTGTTGATGGTGAGCCCAAAGAACCCTCTGGCTAAACAGAAGAGCGCGGCGGTTCGCGATATTGCCAAGCATCCACTGCTTCTGCCGAAGACGGGCCATACGCGAAGGCTTCTCGATAAACTGTTTCGTCCTCATCGGGATGAACTGCAGGTTCGGATGGAATTGCCTAGCATCGGCATGATCAAAAGTTTTGTGGCCGCGGACCTGGGAGTTTCCATCATCAGTGCGTCGTTCGCTCGCGACGAAGTCGCAGCGGGCAGAGTCAAACTAGTCGAACTGGAAGATGTTGAACTCTTTCGCGAGTTGGGATTGGCATACCGGCGCGACCGGACACTTTCCTGCGCCTCCACCGCATTTATCGAAGTTCTGCGGCAATTGACGGTCGCCAAGAAAATACACGCTCCAATCCAGACGTGAGTCTTTGCCGTGCGTCGCCGCTAACGCGGTCGCGAATCGACGAATTAGCGCATTAGGATTTCCGCCCTGTCGACCAAATTCCCTGAGGCATTCTGCAACAAGAAAGGCAAAGCGGAAGCTGAAAGAACGGCACACGGGGTGGCCATCACGTCGCATTCACATTCCTTTCACACTTCCGCTTTATGCTATTTTCGTTACAATCAGCAGAATTGTCTGAGATTGCGCGAGCATTCCATGGTCCGAAAATCACCTACGGCTGCACGAGCGAAACGTCGTTTGACTTCGGCGCGACCCCGAGCGGCGGAAGTTCACACGCGCCCGCTCGCCAGTCGCAATAATAATAATGATGACGAAGGTGCCGAAGACGAACTATCAGCGCAAGTCATCCGCGGCTGCCTGATCGCCCGGGACGCCGTCTTCAATGTGAGGGACTTTCTCGCCGAAGGCTCGCGGCTCGCCTTTCTCGCCATCAAGGATTGCGAAAAGGAACTCGACCAGATCGAGCGCAAGATCGATGAACAACTCCCGGAAGCCATCACCCGGGTCGGCGAAGCGAAGGCCCGCGAACTACTCGCCTGCCTCAAGTTCATCACCGACCTAGAGCGCATCGGCGATCTTGCCTACAGCGCGGTCATGCAACTGCAATCGCGTCGCGAGAAATTGCCGGCTGCCGACACCCGTCAACTGGTCGAAATGGCGTCGCTACTTTGCACCATGCTCGATCATGTGCATCAGGGTTTTACCACGCGGGATGTGGCGCACGCGCAAAGCGTTCTGCAATCCGATCCAGAGGTGGACCGGATTTGTCATTCCCTCTTTCATCGCCATTTGGCTGAGCCCAACACGCCGAGTGGCCAAAAGAATTTCGACATTCTGCTGGCGGCGCAGGCGCTGGAGCGCGTCGGCGATCATGCCAAGAATCTCGCGGAAGAAATCTTCGCGTTGTCCGAAGGCCGCTCACTGCGTCACAACGCACGAAAGCTTTCGACTGCTTAGCAGTTATTTCTTGGCGAACGCCGCCCTTTTGCGGCGGCACTCAATAATCACCCTCAAGAAAAATCTAGTAAGCCCAGTATGGCCCTGTCCCGCCCGGTGTGCTCTTGCCCTGAATCGCCGTATAGACATTCCGTCCATAGAAAAACGGCAATCCCCAATCGAAACCGTTGATCGTGTTCGGACCGGCCAGTTGCCCGAGCACAGCCTCGTTCGGAAGGTCGTCGGCATTAGCCACGCCGAAGTTGACGGTGCCCGTGGGCGTTCCGTTGTATCCTGCGTTTGTGGCCGAGAGACTTAAGGTCATGTTCGGGCAGTAGAAAGCAGTATCGTCGCCACAAACTGGAATTGAGGGATCCGAGAAATAGAATGCGTTCGACCCGCTGTCAAGGAAGCTCTGGTTGGATGGCACGTTATCAAAAGTAGTGATGAAATTGCCATTGTCATCCACTGGGTAGACGGTCGCGCCATTCAATCCATTGTTTGACTCTGTCCCGATGCCAAACACAAGCGATCCGGTCAAACTCGTCTCGGGTCCGCTGACCTTAGGCAGTTCGATGATGACTCCATTGTTATCCACGGAAAAAAGCGCCACGGGGTTGGCCACCTGCTGCGTCAAACTCTCCGCAATCGCGGTGCAGCCTGCGGCGGGGCACTCATAATATAGATTGGGATTCTGGCCTCCCGACGGCGGCAATGCACACGCGCCACCGCAATCTTGCGCAAAACTTCCTACGCCGATGATGCCATTGGCGCCTAAATTCTGAACCGTGTCGGCTGGTCCTCCTGGATTGTCTGCACACAGCGAGGTTGAGGGCAACGGATAAGCTGTCTGGTTGATCACCTGGACCGGCACCGAACTGCCCTTCTCACTCGCGATTTCGACATCAGCCATCTGAACCGGGCCCCAGGTATAGCCGATGACGAAGGGAAGACACTCGGCCACGGGGTTGCCATCGGTGGAGTTTTGTTGCGGCAGGGAAACGGTAAGCACAGAAGAAAGCAGTCTCAGCCCCGAAGATCCTGTATCCACCAGCACCCCGTCGATCGTCTGACAAGTGGATGTGCCCGGGGAACACACGGTCACGCTGGTAAACGCACCGTTGGCATAATTCCCCGCCGGGCCGGCATTCACGGTCAGAGTCGCCACGTTCGATCCGGTGGGCGGCGGCGGTTGCGTCGTGGTCGGTGATGAACCGCCTCCGCAGGCTCCGGCAAACAGCAGCGCTCCGCAAGCGGCCGCGGTCGCGATTCCTTTTTTAGTCGGCTTTTTTTCTATTCGATATCCGTCAATAATCTTCCGCACCCTCGCGCACGCGCCTTTCATCGGATCACCTCGGCCTTGACTCCCTCCGGCAGCATGTCAGGAATGTAAGCTCTGCCCGCGAACGACCGCATATGACCACCCGACTCCACTACGAGCCCGGGCTGGTGAATTACCAGCGGACGTCGCCCCCCATGCAAATTTGCCTGCGTCTGCGCGGCCTGCTGGTACGACGCAAAATAGGTCGCTAAAACCTGCCGCATGTCAGGCGGCCAGGCCCCCTGCCATGCCACCGCGAACACCTTACCTGTGGCCGCCGAAACGTATTCGCGCACGACCACTCCGCTGGCAGCCGTAATCTCATGGAGGGTATAGCTTTCGGATTGCGTACTACGCAGGCTGCCCTGCATGTGCGCCTGATCCGCTTGCACCGAACTCACGTTCTCGCCAAGCCCCGCAAATGCGGGCAAAGTGATCATAAGCATCGTTGCCATCATCATTGTCGTCTTTACAACGCACGTCGCATCATGGCGATAACATGCGGAAATCTGTTTTTCCATCATGAGGAGGCACTCCTTTGGCCAGAACGACCCGTTGGAAGCGAAACAAACGAGAAGCTAGTGCGATGTCAGTCACACGACGTAGACGCAGCTTCCAGCCCGGAGTGCTTCCACGGCCGAGGTTTGCTCGTCAGCGCTGCTGCAGCATAGCTTCCAGTTAGTTTTTTAGAGTGGCGATCCGCTTGGCGGGTTGCCGGGTGCAACGTAAGAGTTTGTAAAGAAAATGTCACCAGCCGATGCGCTTCAACGCTGGTCGGCCTCAATGAAAATCGTGCGACGCCGTCTCTGCCTTCGTAACCCGAAGCGGCGAGATTTTTTCTGCTCGTATATGAATAACGTTGTCCTGGTTCTGCAAAATCCCTTCGATCATCACGAAGCGCTCGGAGATCAGCAACACGCGATTTTTCTGCAGCAGATCGGGACTGAAAATTGCATTGGCAATTCCCGTTTCATCTTCCAGGCTCATAAACATCATGCCCTTTGCCGTGCCGGGGCGTTGGCGGGCAATCACGCATCCGCCAATTCGCAAGCGGCGTCCATTCGGAAGATTGGCCAGATCGCAAGCCCGAATGATCCCCATCTTTTTCATTTCTGCGCGGCGATACTGCATGGGATGCGGCCCCACGGTCAGGCCGGTTGCGCGGAAGTCGGCCACCAACCGCTCTTCATCTGTCATCGCCGCGAGTGGTGATGCTCCTGCAATTTCCGGCAAGCCATCATCCGGCAACTCAGCGAGCAACGGCCCCGGCCAGTGGACCGCGCGTTCCACCTGCCAAAGGGCATCGCGCCGATGAAACAATTTCTCACCACAGAGACACGGAGACACGGAGGAAGATCCTTCAGAGGAAGATCCTTCAAAGGAGTCTGATTTCCCCAGAGATACATTCGTCGATGGAATATCAACTGGCAATTCTTCCACAAAGATTTTCTCCGTGTCTCTGTGTCTCCGTGGTAGATTTCCGATTTCATTCAGCGCGCCGATCTCCGCCAGCGTCGTCAACTCATCCTTGCGCAGTTCGGGGACGCGGCGGGACAGATCCTGAATTGAAATAAACGGCGCCAAACTGCGTTCACGAACCAGTGCCTGCCCCGCCGGCTCGCGCAATCCGCGTGCGTATTTCAGGCCCAGACGCACTGACGGCTGAGAACTGATAGCAGAAGGCTCCAGTGTGCACTTCCAATCGGAGCGCGTCACATCCATGGGCAGCATTTTCAAGCCATGCCGCTGCGCATCCTTCACAATTGTCGAAGGGTGGTAAAAACCCATCGGCTGATTATTGAGCAGCGCCGCGGTGAATGCGGCCAGGTAATGGCATTTCAAATATGCGCTGGCATAAGCAATCAAGGCAAAGCTTGCGGCGTGAGATTCCGGAAATCCATAAAGCGCAAACGAAGTGATCGACTGGATAATCTGCTCCTGCGTCTCGCCGAGGATTCCATTGCGCGTCATGCCGACGCGCAGCTTTTCTTCGATCACATTCATTCGTGCTTCCGAACGTTTAAATCCCATGGCGCGCCGCAACTCCTCCGCCTCGCCGCCGGTGAAACTGGCGGTGATCATGGCCATGCGCAGCAACTGCTCCTGAAACAGCGGCACGCCCAGTGTTCGTCCAAGCACCGTCTCCAGCGAGGGATGCGGATAGGTGACCTCCTCACGACCCTGTCGCCGCTTGAGAAATGGATTCACCATATTTCCCACAATCGGCCCCGGCCGTATGATCGCCACCTGCACGACGATGTCGTAAAATTTCTTCGGCATAAGGCGCGGCAGGCACGCCATCTGCGCCCGGCTCTCCACCTGGAACATTCCCACTGTGTCCGCTTTTTGAAGGGTCGAATAAACGACCGGATCGTCCCCGGGAAGATGCGCCAGATCCAACTCTTCGTGATAGTGATCACGAATCAGCTCGAGAGAATCCTTCAGTGCCGCCATCATGCCAAGACCGAGCAGATCGACCTTAATGATTTTCATGTCCGCGCAATCTTCTTTATCCCACTGCACTACCACGCGACCTGGCATGGACGCGGGTTCGAGCGGCACGACAGAATCAAGGCGGCCTTCGCAAATAACCATGCCGCCAGAGTGCTGACCGAGATGCCGCGGCAAGTCTTGCGCCGCGAGACACAGCTCGAAGTATTTGCGAATCCGCGGGTGCTTAAGATCGAGGCCGGCATCGCAAAGCCGGCGATCAAGCGCGTCATTTTCGTCTTTGAATTCCCAGGTCGCGACGGCTGCCGAAATTCTTTTCAGCGTCTCTTCGTCGAAGCCCATCGCTTTGCCCATTTCGCGTGCCGCCATGCGATTGCGATAGGTGATCACGTTGGCGGTCATCGCCGCGCCACGCTGTCCGTAAAGTTGATAGAGGTATTGAATAACGTGCTCGCGCTCGTCGCCGCTTGGCAAATCAAGATCGATGTCAGGCCACTCGCCGCGCTCCTCGGAAAGAAAACGTTCAAACAGCAATTCCATGCTGATGGGATCGACCGCCGTGATGCCGAGCGAATAGCAAACTGCGCTATTGGCGGCCGATCCGCGCCCCTGCACCAGAATTTTCTGTTCGCGGCAGTAGCGCACTATGTCCCAGACAATCAAAAAATAGCCGGCTAGTTTGAGATGTTCGATCAAATTCAATTCGCGCTCGATTTGCCGGCGGGCGCGCTTTTTCAACTCCGCATCCGCACGGCCATAGCGGCTCTGCCATCCTTCACGCGTGCGCTCGCGCAGAAATGACATCATTGTTTCTCCTTCCGGCACGGGATAACGTGGGAACTCATATCCCAGATCGTTGAGCGTGAATTCCAGCCGCGAAGAAAGTTCGAGAGTGTTGGCGATGGCCTGCGGCACATCCGCAAAGAGCGTTCGCATTTCTACGGGAGATTTGAGAGAGCGCTCGGCATTGCGCGCCAGCAGGCGGCCAGCGGTGGCCAGCGTGCGATGATGCCGCAGCGCGGTGAATGCATCCGCCAGTTCTCGCCCCCGAGGCGCGGCATAATTTACGCCGTTGGTCGCGAGCAGCGGGAGTTGCAAAGCTTCTGCAATCTCGATCGCGACCCGGTTGCGATATTCTTCGTCGCGATGAAAATGGCGTTGTAATTCGACGTAAACATTTGCTCTCCCAAAAATTTTCGTCAATCGCCGCACCGCTTCGCACGATGCCTGCGGCCCGCCCCGCCTGAGCGCAGCGGCCAGTGGCCCTTCGTCTCCGCCCGTCAAACAAATCAACCCGTCGGCGTGTTCAACAAAATCAGTATCGCCGGCGCAAGCTCCTTCTTTGCGGCCAACCCGCAATTTCATTCTCGTTATCAGCCGACAAAGATTTTGATATCCGGTGCGCGAAGCAACTAGCAAGGGAAGCCGAAATTCACCACGGAGATGCTCGCGGCCTCTTCCTGGCAAAAAGGCGGCACACGTCACTTCCGCTCCAATATGCGCCTTGATCTTCGCATTATTAGCGGCAAGATGAAAACGCGGCGAGCCGTATAGCCCATCACGGTCAAGTACTGCCATCGCCGGCATTCCCAGGTTCGCGCACATCGCAACCAATTCCTCAGGAACGGAAGCTCCTTCGAGAAAACTGAATGCGGAACGGGAATGGAGTTCAATGTACATAGTTTTCAGGTCTCAGCTGATTAGCTCTCGCGCACTGAGAGCTGAAAACCGGGAACTGACAACTGCTCCTAGTCATACATTCCTTCTATAAACCACTTTCCAGTCAGCCTGTCCTGTACCAGGCGATACAACACGAGTTGTTCATTGTCGGACGGAACGGCAATGTCCCATTCCTCGCGCGACCAGCCTTCCTGTTCTGACCAATCGCCGGAAGAGCGCCAGGGACCGGCAGTCCAGATAATTTCACCAGCGATGTTTTCGCGTTCGAAACAGCGCAAGCGCACTGGTTTCGCCGCGCGCAAAGTAACGCTCACGGCAAGTGGCGGACGAAACAGGCGCAGCGCAATCACAGCGCCCATTTGTTCTTCGGCATTTATTTTTTTATTTTCTGCCAGCCCTTCCGCGAGTTCGTAGGCGTTGTCGCTCTCTCGCATGGCCATATCTTGTTTATTGTTTTGATCTTTCTTTCGATTTCCCGGCGGCTTGACTTTCGTTCTAGATTCGAGCGCTGGCGCGAAGTGCCGCATCGCAAATGCGCCTTCGCGATGCGTATCCAGCAACTCCACCGACCCTACTCTTCCCTCGCCGACAATTCCCGCAATGCGCGCCAGCGTCAGCTCCAGCTTTTCAGGTTCAGGAAAAACCGGCTGAAACAGTCCGCTCTGCAGCGTTCGCGGACGCGCCGGTTGCGCCGACAAATGAATCTTCACGATGGGCGCTCCCGGCGGATGTGCCTGCAAATCAAGCTGCAACAATTTCAGAAACACTTTTGCGTCCAGTATGGGAGTCGGCAAGCACAGCGTGCGGGTGAACTTTCGGGTGCTCTTTCCGGTAAGGGAGCGAGTAGGCGTCTCGAAAAATGATGTGCAATCGTTCGGCTGCTCCGTTGCGAGATCCATTTCCAGATGCAGTTCCTGCGCCGCCAGCGCACGCGCTCTCAATCGTGCGCACACTTGCTCCAGCATGCGGTTCAGTAAAAACGCCAGCGGCTCCAGCAGCACGATCGGACATTCCAGTTCCACACTCTCGGCAAAGTTCAGCTGCGGCTCCAATACACACAAGTTGCGCAACGCTGCGCCCCGCGCTAACTGTTGCAGACGGATTCCCTGCTGCCCCAGGCGCTCGCTGACAGGAACTTCAGGTAGCGCCGCCAGAGCCCGCAATTTGCGAATGCCCCAGCGGTCCAGTGTTTCTGCCAGGCGTGCGGCCTCCTCAACGTCGGAAGAAAAACCGGAAGAAAAACTGTCCAGCAACACGTCAACCGGCAGATCTCCGAGCTGCTCAGCTTCGCGCCCTTGGGGAATCAAATTCACGCCGGGAAAGCCGCGGGCCGCGAGCAGGGCAGCATCCGGATTCGCAGCCGCGGCAATGTTTGCTTCCAGGCCCATCTGAGAAATCCGCTGCGCCAAATCGTGGGCGAGCTTCGGCAGCGGACCGAGCAACGGATCGAGGCCGGCAAGGTTCAACAGCACGGTGCCGGGCGATGTGTCTTCCACTTCCGGAGAGAACGATTGCGCACAATCGAGCAGAGCAGCGTGTGCCGACGTCTCCTGTGACTCCGAGCGAGCGCGCAGTACGAGGTTCTCCCATGCCTCGAGTTGCGACTTAGTCGCGCCTATCTCTACGCCCGATTGCCGCGCTTTTTCGTTGAACGCCACAACTTTTTCCAGCGGAGGGCGACCGCCCAGTACCGCGACCGGACGCACGCGCAACTCAGGCTCGAAGCGAATGATTGCTTGCACGGAAAAATCGGGAATGAAGATACAGGCAAACATGGAGATCAGCTATCAGCTCTCTGTTGTCAGCTCTCAGTAAAGGCTCAGGCTTGAAATGACACTGACGAATGATGGCAAAAAGAAATTTCTGAACCTGGTAATTGAGAAATCAGCGATTTCAAAACTCATGGAATAAACTACTCCACCCAAGCGGCTCGACTTTGGAAACTTGCTCTTGTCGATTGCACTGGTTTGCGCTCTGAATTTCGCTCCAAGCGAGAACACATCAACTCGGCGGTGATTTCAAATTGATCTAACAATTCCGCGTGCGATAACTCCCTATGCGTCGAAGGCTTTACCGACTGCTGACAACTGACTGCTGACTGCTTTTCCCCCGCGGCTTGGGAACTCGCGCCTGAAACCTTCAGCAGCATCGACGAGCAACTCCCGGCAATGGGCTGCCGTTCCAATACCAGCAGCACGGTCCGCGTATGTTCGACTGCGCGTCGAAAGCGGAACCACGAGGCCAGAGGAATTCGCCGCGCATCCCCCACCGGAACATCGCCGAGATCGAGAGCGATCATTCCAAAACCATTGCTTTGCAGCAGCAGGTCGGTGACTTTCAGAACTTGCCCCAACCGCGATTCCCAACGTTGGCCTTCCGGATTGAGCCCCCGATTTCTCTTCCCCGGCAATTCCTGCGGTCGAGAATTTGTTCTGCGCTCAGCCAATGGAGGTTTGCGTGAAGAATATTTTTCTCCGCATCGCACCCACAGCAAACGGTTCATTTCCATGCCCGCCGCTGCGGCGGATGCGGGATCGAACGTATCGCCCGCATCCACAAGCGCGCAAACCTCTCCGCGCTTGGTGGCACGGGCCAGCGCGAAAAGCAATACGCTGGTCCTCCCTGAAGAGACCGTGCCGCAAATTTCCGTGAGGCAACCGCGAGCCAGACCACCGGTCAGTGCATCCAGTTGCGCGATGCCGCTTGGAACCATTTCCGGCGTCGCGCGCACCTCCAGGCGCGAAGCGGGAACGACCGCTGCCAACTTGGGGCTTGCCCCGATAAGGGCTGAAATCTGCGCAGCATTCCTAATAATCTTCGCGGCCGTGGGACGCGCAGAAAATGAAGGAGCGGCGGAAGAAAAAATAAAATGGCGGCCAGTGGCCGCCGATGCAAAAACCGGAGAGGCAGACATACTTTCTCGCAATTGTCAGGGAACGCAGAAGGCTTATAGCCTCTGGCAGAATTTTCGTTTTTTATTCGCCTATGAAAGTATCGCTCTTTAACTGGCCGGTTGTCAAGGAAGTTCTCTCAAAAACCTGGGGGCAAAGCGCAACTTGCAGATTTGTAAAGCTTTTTCACGAAATTTCTACGAGTTATTTTTTGATCGTTCGAAGGTCTCGGCTCTAACAGAACGACCAAGACAATACCCGCCGCGCCTCCTACGTCTACAATCCACTTTTGTTATAATCGGGTCTTCGTCGTAGCTGCGGCGCTATCGTCTAGGGGTTAGGACGGAAGATTCTCAATCTTCAAACCCGGGTTCGATTCCCGGTAGCGCTACCAACAAGTCTGAAGTGCAGAGAAATCCGCCAGCATTGCTCTGAGAATTGCGGGAAATGGCCGCAATTCTCAGGCTTTTGCTTTCAAACCGAACCAGAGAAAGTGCTTCGCTTCGTGCTGCCGACCGGTGTTCCCGTCATTTTCTCCGCAACGCATCTGAGCAGTCCGGTTTCATGGACTCCGTCCGGCGAATCGAATGCGATCATAAACCGATGATTCGGCGAAGCCCAAGCTAAATGATCTGTGAGAGCGGAGAAGTGGCGGCCCGGTCGGTACCGTCGGTCCAGGTTAAACGCCACCGGCTGGCGCGCGGGGTTTCGGGATTGCCGTGCCCCATTCCGCAAAGGAAATGGTCGCGGTGTTTCGCGGCGCTGAATTCGAGCTGCGGCACATGCTGGAATCCGCGATCCTGATTTCGCATTTCCGGCGTTGTTCCCGCACATCCGCGCACCAACCGCAAGGGCATCTCGTCGAAGGACTCGGCCAGGAAGTCACGACGATTTAGTGGCATGGCAGTCGCCCCACATTCCCTCCGGCTTTTTATCGCTCGTCATTGGCAGTTCTGCGTCGTGCGTAATTCGTAACGCGGCCACGGCCGCAGGCTTACTTTTGGAAACCTATTGCTGTCGCGAGGACATACATTTGCGTCGTATCAATTGTCTAGTGTTAGAGAAATACACTCTCACGACTAACTTCCACAACACTGTTTTGTTAGCTGCACGCAGCGCGCGATGCAGTAACAACATAGAGTCTACCGGCTTCACCTCTATAATGCGGCGTCTGACAACTTAATGTAACGTTGCTGATCTTTGCTTTCGACTACCGATGTACAGTTGACAATTAATTGACATCCCGTCAGTATCCCGCCTCTTACTCGCCGCGTCTAACTCACATAGGTCGTTAACATCAGTTGATAGATGACTCCTGACACACACGTGGAATAAAGTCTCGCGAGCGCAGTTATTAATGATGGAACGATTCACAACACTTTCACAAAGGAGAAATCATGAAGCGGTCGTATTTCGCAGCCCTACTTACATTAGCGTGTGTATTGGGTATTGGTATGAAAGCTCACGCGCAGGATGTTGACAAGGTGGTTGTAACAGTACCCTTCGAGTTCGTCGCTGGAGGCACTACGCTCCCAGCGGGAGAATACACGATAAGTCGCGTCTATCCTGGTTTAAATCGAGAGCTAGTAATCAGTAGTTACCACAAAAAGAGTGCATTACTGGTCCCGCTAATGTTCGAGGATGGTTCTGACGCCGACGGTCAGCCGACCCTACGCTTCGAGCACATAAATGGACGGTATTTTCTCAGCGCGGTTAGGACCCCTGGAGGCGTTTATAGCATGACGATGCCAAGGAAAATGACGGTGCTGGCGCGAACCAACAATCAAAGCGCGATGCCTCCCACTGGTAACAATTGAGTCGAGAGCAGGATTGATCTCTACACGGTTGTGACAGGAAGTGTAGGCGCTCAAGATCGCATGGATCTGCGCCTGGATTTTCTGTCCCACCGCCAACTTTCACCCGCAGGTGATAGATCGGCGTGCCGCAATACGTCATTGAATATGGACATAGAGTCGACCTTAACACGTTTTCATACTGTTTGAACAAACTTACAAAGATAACAATGGAGCCCGCGATGAAGGACGGCGGTCAGCAAATATGGTCGGTGGTTTTCCTGTGTGCGCCGATAGCGTTATTAGCTGTATTTATGATCGCAGCTGTCGCATGCCTCTTTGCGCAAACCTCAACTACGGGATACGTTGCAGGAACAGGAACGAATCCCAGTGCGGCCGCAGCGCCTGGAATGTCTGTTACCGGGACAAATCTCGATACCTGCAGGCCCATCTTCTCAGGCACCGATCTGCAAGTAGCGGTCGCCATCCCACGGTTAACTTCCACAAATTATTTTATCAGTTGCTCGGGGCGTGCGACTTGGCTCCGACATTTATATAAGAAGTAGTAGAGGCAAAAGTTCATAAATCCGTTTCTGGAAGAGAACAATTGCACAAGACTTACCCAAAACCATGAAAACTATAAGTGGCTTACTGTTCTAAGTTGTGAATATCAAATGTATAGCCTTCGATACTAGGTAACTGCGGACTTTTTCCAGGTTAGTTGGTACCTGCATAGATTTCAATCTGGGTGATGGAGGATTTACCGTGAAGATGAGGCTTAGCAATATCCGACAAATGGTTGTAGTAACTGTTATGTTGTTTATCACTAATGGCTTGGTCATTGGACAAGGCATTGTAACTGGATCAATCTCGGGAACGGCATTAGATCCGCAAGGCGCTGTAGTGGCCGGAGCCAATGTACGGGCCACGCAACACGAAACGAATCGTGTATTTTCAACCATGAGCTCAGGTGCTGGAGTTGTTCAACTTCCGTCGCTGCCTCCGGGTACGTACGCGGTGACGGTAGAGGCTAAAGGGTTCTCAACATACGAGGCGGAAAGTGTTCTAGTAGAAGTTGGCAAAGATACTTCTCTTGGCTCCATCAATCTAAAGCTCGGCAACTCTGCCGAAGTCGTGACTGTCGAGGATACGGCTCCTCTAGTCGAAAGCACGACTGATCAACTCTCCGAGACATTTAGTGCTGAGCAAGTGGATAGCGTTCCTTTAGGCAATACCTACGATTCATTCGTTTTATTTACGCCTGGTGTTTCGACGGCAGGAAGCGGGGGTTTCAGCAACAACAATGGTGCGGAATTGTCCGTCAACGGTCAGCGCGCTCGCTCGAACAACTTTCAACTGGACGGGCAGAATAATAATGACAACACGATCGGTGGACCGTCGATTTTCTTTGGCAACCAGGACGTGATCTCCGAGTTGCAAGTAGTGACGAATTTCGACGCCGAGTACGGCCGGAACATGGGCGGAGTGGTTAATTACATTACTAAGGGAGGGACGAACGCGTTTCATGGAACGGGGTTCGAATTCTGGCAAGGCGATCATTTTGACTCGCTGCAAAACCAGGAAAAATCGCCCCTTTTGGGTTTCTGCGCTGCCGGACAAAGTACGGCCACGGGTTGCGCTGCGCCGGCAATTCCATTCTTCGTGCAAAACCAGTTCGGCGGCACCATCGGAGGCCCGATCAAGCGGGACAAAATTTGGTTCTTCGGATCGGCCAACTTCGAGCGCCAGCGCACTTCCGGCAATCCTTTCAGTTCGTCTTCGTCTCTTACGCCCGATGCTACGGGAATTCAGGAGCTACAAACGGCCTTCCCCAACAACCCCGCGGTCGCGGCGCTGGCGCAATTCGGTCCTGCAACCATTAACTTGGGAAATCCGACTTTCAGCAACATTCAGCAGGTTGCGGTTACTGATGCAACGACAGGAACGAGCGCTCCCATCGAGATGGGTACGATCACGAGATTCCTGTCGTCACCCTTTAATGACTACGAGGCTACGGGCCGCGTCGATTTTCAGATTACGAACAAGGATCGGTTTTTTACCCGTTACATATTTCAGCAGACGATCAACTCCAATGAGGCATTTTTTGGCCCGGCAGGAACCGCAGCGGGACAGATCGTCAATGTTCCCGGCCGTAACCAACAAATAGGTCTTGACCTCACTCACACGTTTAATCCCAACTTCCTAAATCAGGTGCGATTCAGCTACTCTCGCGCGACCTCGGAATTCGACGGGGGAGCCTATCCTAATTGCGTGCTGGCGAGCATCGGATCGTGTCCTCCCCAGATCGTGATCGAACAGGCTTCGAGCCTGGGCTTTGGCCAGAACATTGTTTTTCCGCAGGGTCGCATCATTAACGTCTACCAACTGCAGGATAATGCTTCGCGCGTGCATGGCAGGCATGTGATGAAGTGGGGCGGCGAGTACGACAGACAACGCTCCCCGAACTTTGGCCTTTTCGAAACCAATGGTTTGTTCACCTACAACACTTTCAACGACTTCATTTCGAATACGCCGCTGCAAACCCAAGTCGCGTACGGGCAGCCTGAGCTGAGGTTTAAAGAGAACGACCTTGGTTTGTATTTTCAGGATGACTGGAGAATTAAAGATAACCTGACCATAAATCTCGGACTGCGATGGGACTTCTACCAGCAGGCCAGCAATCTGCTGCACGATGAAAGCATCGCGCAACAGACGGGCCCCAATCCTCTGTGGAGCACTGCGCTTCCACTGAGCCAGACTACGGTCCCAAAACTCCCGAATCACTACCACAACTTCGGTCCGGTTCTGGGTTTTGCCTGGACGCCGAGAATTCTTCCAGCTTTGCTGGGTAATAATCAGACCGTGATTCGCGGCGGTTTCCGCATTGCCTATGATTTTGCCTACTACAACCTTGCAACCAATGTGGAGGGCAGCGCGCCTTTCACAAACCTAGCTACGATTCCTAACGCTGCCGGCACGGGCGCCGCAGGGTTGCCGTCTGTTTCCACAATTGACGGCACCAATGTAGCCTCCGCATTGTTCCCGCTGGCTCCCAAAGGAAATCCGGGAGTAGCTACGGAACTTCAGTTTGGCAACAATTTCCGCAACCCCTACTCGCAGCAGTGGAACCTCGGTGTCCAGCGTCAAATTGGCGGCAAGATGGCCGCCGAGGTTCGCTACGTGGGCAACCACACCTTGGGCAACTTCCAGGAGGTCAATGGCAATCCAGATATTCTGCCCTTGGTTAACGCCGGCTTCGGCAATCTGATACCCGGCGGGCAGACGCCGTGCGCAACTGCGACGCTGCCGGGCGCGCAAGGAACGGATACGGCCGGAAATCCTGTGGGATATGCAAACTGCAACTTCAGCCGCGTCATCCAGTACACGAACAGTGGCTATTCCATTTATAACGGCTTGCAAACCCAACTGCGTTTGCAGAACTGGCGCGGCTTCACCGGGGAGGTGGGTTACACCTACAGCAGAACGATCGATAATGCTTCCGAAGCGTTTTCGACCGCCGGAGGCACTGTCTTCGCGCTTGCCCAGAATCCATTCGACGTTACCAAGGCAGAGCGGGCGCAGAGCAGTTACAACTTTCCTAATGTGTTCACCGCGCTTTGGGTATACGACCTGCCTTTCCGCCACGAGCAGTCGGGTTTCCTCGGACACGTAATGGGCGGGTGGAAGATCAACGGAACCTATCGCTACACCAGCGGCCAGCCTTATACCCTGGAGCAGAATGCGCAACCAGGATCACTGTGCGACCCGACTAACTTTACCGGAGGCGCGCTTGATGCTTGCCGGCCGATCCTAAGTAATGCTGGTTTGCCATTCGATACGGTGGGCCAGTATTGCGACGGAACTGGAGCGACATGTCCAGTTGCTGCAACCGGCACTACCGGACTTCCTTTTGGAACATTGGCCAGCGTCAACGCAGGATGCGTAGGAAGTGGAGGCAGTTCGAGCCAATGCCCGGTCACTCCGATCACTGGAGCTCACTGGATTGTCAACAATCCGACCGCCGCTACCGTCCTGGGTTCGCCTTTTCTGGGAGTAGGGCGCAATACCGAACGGGGCCAGGCCATCAATACGGTGAACACGAGTATTTATAAGAACACGCGAGTGACGGAGCGGGTCACGATACAGCTGCAAGCCGACGCTTTCAATTTGTTCAACCATCAATGGCGGGGTATACCGATCGAGAACGTAAATAATGCCGTCAATAGTGTGGATGGTGTCAACCAGTTCGGAAGTACGGCGTTCAACTCGAACGGTGGCGATACTTTTGCTGGCAACATTGTCACCGACGGTATAGGACGACGTCGGTTGCAATTGGGGGCGAAGATCATCTTCTAGCCAGACTCCATCCAGAAATGAAAGAGCGTCCCGCAAGGGACGCTCTTATTCACTCTATGTGCTGTGGAGCACGATGATTCAATCGCCGTTCCCGCTCGAGACCTCATCCCCGCTCAAAGTTGAAAACGATTTTAGCGCATGTATCAAATGATGCGCCGGTGGAATCTTCACTTCACTGCAGCTGCGCCGTCCTGCTAAGGGGACATACGCGACGTGGGCGTCGGATCGGCGCCGACCTCCTTCTCGGTCGCTTCTTGCGTCTGGAAATATGTCTGGTAGAACTGCTGTCGTTCTGGTGCGCGTCTGGGCATTGCTTCTGTGGGCTAGACCGCGCCTTCAGTGCGTGCTCCGTACGGAACGCTCGTGTATGTTAGGTGAACCGCAGGTCTTAAGGGAACGCCACACCTTCCCGCCTTCACCTCAGTGAAAGCGGATGCCGGGACCGAGAAATGCGACAAACAAGATGGCGGCGAGGGCGGCCGCGCCGATCCATGCGGGGCTGCGGGGAATGCGTCCGGCGAGCGCTGAGGCTGGATCGGAAGTGAGTGCGGAGCGGAAGTGGTCGAGCTGCGTGATGCCGAAGGATGCTGCCGCCGCGGGCGCTGCGGCGATGAAAATGTTGATCCATCCCTGAGGGTTGAAAACTCCGGCGATGCAGGCGATGACGAGCGCTGACAGAAATGGAATGAGCGTGATGTGGTGCAGACGATCGAGACCTGCGCGGTCGCTTATGCTGCAGAAAGGGCGGATGGCGACGGCGAGCCACCAGAGAAAGAGCCAGTAGAGCGAGACGCTACCGGCGATAAGCAGTGCGCGCCAGGACCAGGCGGGCGCAAGACCGGCGATGACGCTGGCCCAGTCGCCGAAGAGGGCTACGCCGCTATAGAACGGATAGGCCGCGGCGAAGAGCAGGTTGAAGGCGGCGAGCAGAATGAGGAAGTAAAGCAATGACGGCGCGGCTCCGCGGGCTAGGCGCGTGCCGGCTAAGGCGAGCAGGCCGAGGATGACGTTGGCGATGCCGCCTCCGGCGGGAATCCAGCGGCTGTAATGACCGCTCGTGGAGAAGTAGCTGGAGGTGAGCAGGACAGGCATGCCGCCGACGGCGAGGGTGGCCAAGCCGTGGCCCAGGGCTTCGTGGGTTGTGTCGGCCAGAATGAAGGCAAGAACGCCGAGTGCGATCAGCGTGAGTGTGTTGTCTCGGGGATTTGCCCGCATTTGCGCAGTATATTGGAACTTTCTGATCCAGTTTTATTCTTTAGGAAACCCGTGTATCGTTCTGCAGGCATGCGAGCCTTGCCGGCCAACTGTGCGCCAGCACTATTAGCCGACCCTCTCCGTCCTCCCATCATGTGCATCTTAATTCCGTCCCCCTGGATAGATCTCTGCTTGATGCTCTTCATCTGGGCAGAGCTCGCCGACATCGCAACCAACGTAGCATAGACGACTTGGTCACGTAATCGACGCGGGACGCTCCATCTCCTTTCCTGGCCCCTACATCGAGAGTTGTGAACCCAATATTATGAAAGCTGTCTGTCCTTACTTTGCAGCCTGCAACTGTTGCAGATCGGACAGCACTTCTTCGCTGTGACCCTGCGGACTAACCTTGAGATACACCTTTCTAATCACGCCCGAGGGATCGATCAGGAAGGTGTGGCGGGCGGCCAAAGTCATTCCGTTGTATTCCATGATCGAGCCATATTTTTCCACGACCGCATGGTTCGAATCGGCGAGCAGCTTGAAGTTTAATCCTTCTTTGGTACAAAAACCCTTATGAGAATCCACGTCGTCCACGCTGACGCCTACGATCACAACATTCTTCTGGGTGTAATGATCGAGGTCGCGCTGGAAATTGTGAGCTTCAATGGTGCAACCCGAAGTAAAGTCCTTGGGATAGAAATAAAGCACAACCCACTTGCCCTTGAACTGATCCAGCGAAATTTGCACCCCTTCCTGGCTGGGCAGGCTGAAAACAGGGGCTTGACTTCCCACGGCCGGCGGTTGAGGTTGATCGGCCGCAGCCGCCGGAAGTGAAGTCAGGATTAGGCCCAGGAGAGCTACCGAGAGAGTTTTCATCATGCTCCTTTCAAAACATCCTTGAGAAACAACGTTAAGCAAAAATGATGGCTGCCGGGCGCTGTTAACCAACTCCTCAGTAGCTGAAAACGCTGATGTGGTTATTCAGTTCCGGGTCCGGGCGTGCCTTGTAGGTTCCCGAGACCGTTGTGGAATCGAACGAGGTGTAGAACCGGCTTTGACCGGCTGTTCCGTTGCCGCGCGCGACGGCTCCCATGAAGAAATCCGACTGTGTTAACGCGAAATTCTGGGGATCGCTATCGATCGGATCCAAAACTGTCGTGACCATCTGAGGCGTCCCGACTGCCGTGGTGCCCGGCAGAATCTGATTCCGCCACACCTGGAGCTCATGGTTGAACGGATCGCCTTCCGCGCTGTAATAAGCCAAGTTGATAATTCCTGTCGAAGTATCAGTGCTAATCGAGGGGTAAAAGTGATGCCCAGACACGCTGTCGATCGACACCGGAGCCGACCAGGTTTGGCCGTTGTTGGTGGATTGGGTCATGAGTATTTCTGCGTTTATGCACGAGCCGTTTGGAGGATTGAAGGGATTCTTACAATCGTCATACAACAAGAAGGTAGTGAAGCTACCTCCGGAGTTGATACGGTCTGCATGTTTGGGGAAGGTCTCGGTTAACAAATTGATGTTTATCAACGGCGTCAGCACGTTGAAGTTTGGGTTGAGCGGGTTCGCGATAGTGGCCACTGTCACCGGCGTCGCGCATACGGGTGGGCTTGGAGCTCCCGCCGGAGTGCAGGTCACGAACAGAATGGTTTGGCTTCCGTCGGAGTTGCTATTCGTGAAGGAAACCGTGATCAAACCATCGGTGCGAACCCGCACATACGGGACCCCGGTCTGCACGTTGGAGCCACTGATCGAAATCGGCTGGCCGCAATTCAGGGAGTTGGTGCACGGCGCGAGAAAGGTGGTAGTCGTCTGCGATGCGAAATCAAACTGGGCGTTCACCACATAAATGTCGCCGGCGCCGGTCCCCGCTCCTGTCGCCCGCTCATCGACCGCGATTTGAGGCTGGTCTGAAACAGAGTCAAATGAAGGCTCGGGAAACAAGAGCGTCGGAGGAGTCGCAGTCCAACATGATGTTGCCTGCGCCAATGTATGCGAACCGTTGGGGCACTGTTTGGTACTTAGCAAGGCCGAGGCCGAGGCGCGAAACAGGCCAACGCCTCCGGGGTTGCCGAAGCGGATGTCCGCCATGAAGAAGGCGTCACGCTCAGGATCGGCCGCCACTACGGTTCCACCCACTCCCATTTCCGTGTTGCCTTGAAACGTGAAAGCCGGCAACCCACCCTCAAACTGAACACCGCAACCACCGGCCGTCCGATGAACGTAATACCCGCTTACGCTCTCGTCCCAATGTGCGTCTTTCGCGAGATTGCCACGAAAGTCATTTGCCGCTTGCACAATCAGGTCTTCGCCCGCTCCGATGCGGTTCGGCAGAAAATCCGCATTGGCCTCGTTCTGGGGAACCGCGCTAGCCCTGGGCTCGAGGTTGAATCGAGCTCCGGCAGTTCCGGTGCATGACACGCTGCCGAGCGCCTGCTCAGTTTGAGCTTGCGAGCGCTGCGCCGCCTCGAACTCCCGGTACCATGAGGTGGGGACGACCGTTGTCTTCGAGGGCTCGCCAAAGAGTTGAATCGCGTACGGCGCGATGGGGTGTCCGGTGGCCAGAAGAAAACTCCTGCCCTCTTCAGATGCCAGGAATCTTAAAGAGCCACCGGGACGAACGCGAAGGCCCTGAAAAGCGGCTGGCACGTTCGGTCCCGGGCGTTCGGGGGAGGCTGGGCGCGGGGTTTGCGATATTGCAATTCCAGTTTGGGCGTGCAGCGCTGTGCACGACAGCAAGCCGCAAAATATCGCGAGGACAGTTGCTTTGAACGAGTTCATCGGAATTCCCTTCCTCATAAATATCAGTCTCTAGTTTGCTAAATATTGTTCTTCGGTATCGGTCCTAGTATTGGAACGTGGTCAGGTGATTGTTCACATCCGGGCTGGACACACCGTTATACGTTCCCGGAACACTAGTCCAGGTAAAGCTGACATAAGCCGTGCTTTCACCGGCGACACCTGTGCCTGTAGCGGCGATAGCGATCTGGCTGCCAAAGAACTCCGGCTGATCCGGTTCCACGATCGGTGGACTGGCTTGAACATCCGCGGAGGCCGACGTAAGCAGTTTCGGCTTATCGACTGAAGTCGTTCCCGGTAAGATCTGAGCCAGGAAAACTTGCGGCCGCAGTTGGAAGAAGTCGTTCTCGGTCGAGTAGTAGGCGATGTTCACGGTGCCCGTGGACGTGTCGTTGGCAATGGCGCCGAAGAATTGCTGCCCTGGGCTGGAACTCACGAGAGTGATGGGAGACCATGTAGCTCCGTCGTCGGTGGAAGTGGTCATCACAACGTCGTTCTTAGCGCAGAAGGGTTGCCCGCCGGCGTTTTGCTGGATCACCGCAACATCGCATTGGTCGAAAACCATAAAAGTTGTCACGGTTTTGCCGTCGCTCTCCAGGCGATTAATATGGCGCGGGGAGAGTTCGTCTCTCATAGTCAGGTCTCCGATCATGGTGTCGAAGACGGGATTTTTTATCGTCGTCACCAACACCGGAGCGCTGCAAGTGGGAGGGTTCGGTGCGCCCGCGGGAGTGCAACTGACAAACTTGATCTCTTCCGGCTTCACGCCGGGGCCTGTGGCATTGCGATATGAAATTGTGATTCCACCGTCCGGACGCACCTGGACCCAGGCAAGGTCCGGTCCCGTATCAGCCTTGGCGCTGATGGAGATCGAATTGCCACAGTTGAGTCCATTGGTGCATGCCGTGAGCGAGATGTGAAAGGTCTTGTTGTCCGAATTTCTCTGCGTGACTACCGTATAAAGATCGCCAGCGCCGACGCCCGTGGTGCGGGGATCGACCGCGATGTAAGGGTTAAGCAGCAGAGCGTTTAGCCCAGTGATGTTGGTGACGGCGACGGTTGTAAAGCAAGATGCAGTCCCGAACTCGGTGCCACTCGGGCAGGCCGAGGTGCTATTCAGGTTGGCCGATGTCGTCTGATAGAGCCCCACGCCATTTTCATCGGGGGGGCCGCCAAAATCCAGGTCCACGATGAAGAACTGGTCGCGCGCGGGATCCGCTATGACACTGACGCTTCCGACGGGAACGAAGAGATTCTTAGGATTAAGGATGGCAGGCAAACCACCCTCGAAATCAGGAGTGCAATCGGAACCGGTGCGCTCCACGTAGAAAGCGTCCTCGCTGATGATGGGTGAATTGTCGCCTTCCAATCCGCGCGCATCCTCGCCCACTGCCACTACGAGGTTGTTATTTCCCGCGGGGTTGGGCAAAACCGCCAGCGAGCCAGCGACTTGGACCACGGCGTCGGGCCGCGGCTCCAGATTGAAGATGTTTCCATTCGGACTATTACATGGAGAACTCGCGGCCTGCGCCAAGTGTTGCAGACCTGTTAGTTGAGCAACGAGAACTGCAACGAAAAAAAGGGAACGCTTCATGGGGTATCATCCTTATTATTATTAAGTGTTTTGTTCGGTCCGACAATCTGTTGTTCGGTCCGACGTCAAATCCCGACTCGTCATGCCGCCGACCGATTGACTGTCCTCGGGTGCCCCATCGAGCTCCGCCGCAAGCTGAGACTTGAAGCCGCGGCTTGCCGCTTCGAACTGGGCTTTCGCACGCGCCACGTGTCCCAACAATGCGTGCATCTGCTTTGGACCCAATACCAGCAATCCGAGCAAGAGTATCAACAGGATTTCTGTGCCAAAGCCCACGATTCCTCCGAGTCCGGTCTAAAAGCTGACTTGGGTGATGGAATTGTTCAGATCGGGCGCGGAGAAACCTTCGTAGGTTCCCGCTACCGTCGAAGAAGTGAATGAGACGTACAGCCGGCTCGTCACACCGGCGCTCGTGCCACGCGCTGCCGCTCCAAGGAAGCTTATGTTTGGAATGAGTGTGGTCTCCGTGCCGTCGAGCGGGTCGAGGGTTTGCGTGACCATTTGTGGTGTCCCCAGGACGGTGCTGCCGGGATTGATCTGGTTGCGGAACACTTGAACTGCGTGCTGGAACGGGTCGCCTTCGCTGCTGTAATAGGCGATCTGGGTGAAGCCAGTCACGGGATCGGTGGTGATGTTGGAGGCCAGGTGGTTCCCCGCGGCGGTGTCCACCGATATTGGCGTGGACCACGTTTTGCCATTGTCAGTGGAGGTGGTCAGCAGCACTTCCGCGTTCAGACACTCGGCATTAGAGCCGGGCGGCGCGAACGTATTCTGGCAATTGTCGTAGACCAGAAAGACCGTGAATGTGCCTCCCGCCTCGGCGCGAATGGCATGCTTGGGAAGCAGGAAGGGTTGGAGGTTGATGTCCAATGGGTTAGGAGCTGCGCCGGTCACATTTTGAACGACAGTCGGCGCCGTGCATACCGGAGGATTCGGAGCGCCCTTGGGAGTGCAAGTCACGAACTTGATGTCCGTGCTGGAAGCATTGCCGCCGACGTAGTTCACCGTGATCACGCCGTCGGGGCGCACGCGCACATAAGAACTGCTTTGGAAATTTTCTTTAGCGCTAATCACGATTGCGGGTCCGCAGTTCAGCGTATTCGTGCAGGCTGCGAGAGAAACGTTATTGACTGTGTTGTCTGCGATTTCGGTAACCGCGTACACATCACCGGCTCCGGTTCCGGCGCTCGTGGGACGTTCATCGACGGCGATGGAGAAGAGGCCCCCAGCAAAGGCGCCGGGCACTGGGAATAGCAGCACCGGCGGAGTGACCGTCCAGCAGGAAGTGGACTTCGCTGCCGTGTGCGTTCCGTTGGGACAGGCTTTGGTATCGAGCAAGGTGGAGACGGAAGCGCGGAAGAGTCCGACTCCGCCAGTTTGGCCAAGGCGCGCGTCGGCCACAAAGAACGCGTCGCGCGCGGGATCGGCGGCCACAGCCGTGCCTCCAAAACCTTCGACTTCGTTGCCTTGAACGGTAAAGTTGGGCAGACCGCCTTCAAATTGCACACTGCAATCTGCAGCGGAAGAGCGGTGCACGTAGTAACCATCCAGCCCTGCTAAACGAGGGCGGCTGTCATTGCCGACTTCGACTATCAAGTCGTCGCCGGCGCCGAGCCGATTGGGAAGAAAATCCACCGCGCCCGAGCCCTGCGGCAAGGCATTCGCGCGCGGCTCCAGGTTGAATCTCGCGCCGTTGGGGCCGGAGCACGGGACGGTGGCGGCGCTGATAGACGCCGTCAACAGCAGCATGTGCGCGACCATAACGAGAGCAAAAGTTGTAAGCGATTTCATTGTCGTTCTCCGTGATGTCTCAGTAAGAGTTCTAGTACTGCAAGAACGTCAGATGGTTGTTCATGTCGGGCAGCGACACACCGCCGTAGGTCCCAAAGACGCTGTTCCAGGTGAAACCGACATAGGCGTGGCTCTGTCCAGCCGTTCCCGTACCCGCGGCGGCCAGACCAATGCGATCTCCTAAGCCCACAGGTTCAAGCTGAGTTGGTATAGCAGCGGTGGTATTGGCGTAGATCGATGCCGAGGTCAGCAGGTGAGGCGTGCCCACCGAGGTTGTGCCCGGCGCGATCTGTGCCAGGAACACCTGTGGGCGCGTCTGGAAAGTGACGTCATTCTCCGTCGAGTAGTAGGCAATGTTCACCGTGTCCGTGGATGTGTCAGTAGCGATGGCGCTGAAGAACTGTTGGAACGGGCTGTTGCTTACCTTGGCGATGGGAGACCAGGTTTTCCCGCCATCGGTCGAACTTGCAACTACCACATCCGTCTTCGGGCAAGTGCTGGTGTCAGCCCGGGAGAGCTTAAGCAGTTTAACTTCACATCGGTCATAGCTGAGGAAAGTCGTAACCGTTCCGTTGTTTTCCAAACGGTGCGTATGTTTGGGCATAGTGAAATCCGTCAGCCTAGTTTGTCCTATGAATTTATTGAAGAGCGCCGCCGCTTCCTTGGTGACCACAACTGGCGCGCTGCACGTCGGAGCGTTGGGCGCTCCATTAGGCGTGCAAGTGACGAACTTGACTTCTTCTGACGTGGGAGTAAGCGAGTTAAGGTTGACGTAGGAGACGGTGATGACGCCATCGGGACGCACCTGCACCCAGCCGAATTTGGCTTCCGCGTCGGTGCCGCTGATGAGGATGTTATTGCTGCAATTCAAATCCGCATTTCTGCATGCCGTGAGGGAGATGCTGGTGTCCCCAAAGTCGTTTTTGGAAAGCGTCTCTGTAACCACCGTGTAGACGTCGCCGGCTCCGGTTCCACTTGTTCTTTGATCGACGGCGAGGTTGGGCTCTATAAGGAAATTATTCACGCCAGTAATGTTAGAGACAGACCCGGTGGTGAAGCATCCGGCCGATCCTGTGGTCTGCGTTCCCGTGGGACAATTGGTCGCGTTCAGCAAGTTGGCGGAAGTAGCCTTAATGATTCCAACCCCGTTAAGATCGGGACTGGAGGCAAACCTGAGGTCGGCGATGAAGAACCCGTCATGCGCCGGGTCGGCCACAACGATGGGAGTTCCGAGAGGCATAAACAAACCCATCGCGTTCGAGATGCTGGGCAACCCGCCTTCCAGATCGGCGGCGCAGTTCTCGGTCGAGCGCTGCACGTAGAAAGCTTCGGGGGAGTCTGACAAACCGCGCTGGTCGGTTGCGGTGGCGACCACCAGATCAAGGTCCGCTCCCGCCCGGTTGGGCAGGAAAGCAACCGACAGAGCCGCCTGCGTGACAGCGTTGGGACGCGGTTCCAGATTAAAAATGCTTCCATTCGGAGCAGTGCAAGGAGAACTTCCCGCCGCGTTTGAACTGGCCGCGGCATGCAGAGGGAAAAGAAGCACGAGAATGGCGAGATGACTAACGTGGGCGTGAGTTTTCATAGGACGATTCACTCCTCGGACAATTCACTCCTTAGGTTAGCTTTGGTTGTTGGAAGGGTTGGTGGTCGAGCTGGTCGGCTTGTCTTCGTCAGCTTTCATGGCTGACTTGAAGCCGCGGATACTTTCTCCGATTCCTTTGCCCAACTCGGGGAGCTTCTTCGGTCCGAATATGAGCAGCGCAATTCCGAAAACTACCAGCAGATGCATCGGTTGAAACAGTCCTTCAAACATGTGAGCTCCTTACGCTCGGATAGAAAGAGTAAAGTCGTTGAATCGTTAAAAATGCGGACGCTGTTTCGTGAAACCAACAGCGTCCGCCAGGAGAGAGCTTGCCCAAGAAAAGCGAACAGTTAGAGCTAAGGTTACGAGCGGACCGCGGCGTCGGCCGCGACAGCCATGGTGTTTAGTATGTTTAGGAACTCCGGGCTTTGGCCGATGAAGAGACCATCGGCGATGAAACTCTGGATCGTAGCCACGGCGCCTCCAAATTTATCGGTTAGTGGACGAATCATCGAAACATGGGGGAGGTTGCCCTTGAATCCGAAAGGGACGGGGAAGATCAGGCTGGGCTGAGTCTTCCTCTTAAGGGGTTTGAAGAAATTAGGGAACGACAGTCCGGTGATAGCGTCCGTAAATGGCGCCACAGGAGTTTGTACTCCGTTGCCCGCGAAATCAACCCACTCCAGAAAGTGAGCGATCTCGTCTCCGCCGATGCCCAGGGTGATCTGAAGCACTTCTGGGTCTGTCACCTTTTGACTCATGGCTGCATAAAGACTCGATCCGCCTTGCTCGATGTATCCGAAGTGAAAGCCCGCAACATTCGCGATCGCCTGCACGTGATCGTTACCGGGAAAGTTGGGGTTGGAAGCGCCATTGAAATCGTTGTTGTTTCGGGGAATAGCGTAAACGTTTTGAAGAGTGAGCGCCTGAGGAAAGGTGGCGCCGGCGTCCGGATTCGCCGAGCTGCGGTAGCGAACGTACCAACTGGTGTCGACGTTGAGCTGCATCAGGTTCGTGAGGCGCGGCTTTCCTGACGATCCCGTCGCGGTGCTTCCGGGCAAAGTTTCGAACCGGGTAAAGTCGACCGGCGCCGCGCCTCTTGACACGAGATAGGCATTGAGGAAGGTCGCGTGGCTGACTTCATCCAGCGTGTTACTGGTAATGTATTGCGGGGCGTCGCCGTCGAGGTTCGACAAGGCTATCTGGTAGTTATTCAACGGCGGGTTTGGGTTTGGGTCTACCTCAATTGGCGGATTTTTGCCGATACCACCCAGTTCCGCATACTGCGTCCAAAGATCGGACTCGATTAGTTCCGCCGCCGCCAGAAATTGGAGGATGGCGACATCGCCCGAATTTAAAGAATCACCTGATTGTGCACGCGCCAACGGTGCATTGGCTAACAAACCGGCGCCCATTACTGCGCCTCCTGCCAGAAGTCCGCCCTTCATAAAAGATCGACGGTCAACCGACTGCTTTAACGATGGGAGAAGTGCTTCTTTCGTCATTCGTATACTCCAATTTCTCGCTGTTGTGATTTTGTTGCAGCTACTGTGTGTTAGACTCGGCACCTAACTATGAGATACATGAAGGATGTCAATTAATTGTCAACTCTTTCTTGCAGAAGCCACACTGCATCACTATGTGTGTAGTAGCTTTCCGCGAGGCTTCCTATCCCACTCGTTTATCGCTTGCGCGTTATCCCGGCCCATGTGAAACTCAGCTCGTCAGCAGACATTCCCAAAACACACTAGCTATCGGAATGGCGCCACGTACCAGGCACAATAAGTCACCATGCCGCTGAGCAGAACCACAACCCAAAGCACGAGTTCTACGCGCATCCACCGCTTCCAATGTGTGAACCGCAGCCACTGTGGAAGAATGTTCGTACCGGCCACGATGACGATATAAAGGCCCAGAAGCTCAGCAGTTACTCCGAGGGTCGCATGTATCGCTGCCGCCGCGTAATATCGCTTATGAAGAACTTTAGACAGCCTCGGCCTTACCTGTTGCTGAAATGACGGCCACATTACCAGTCCGATCATCAGCAAGTTCAAAAGAAGCACCGTGGTCTGACAAATACCGTGGGCCCGATAGCGTTTGCGTCTTGCCAGAAGCGTCCCAGCGATCAGCGCTCCTCCCATGAGAATTTGCACGACGAGATTAAGATCTGCCCCGAAAGTGGCGCCGGTGCCGAGAAATCCCTGCCTTGGGAAAAAAGACAACGCCGCTCACCCCCGTTCCACCATCCAATTCACGACTGTCAATAGCCGGCAAACTCTTCGGTCCGAATGTCATCCTCATCCACGCCACAGTCAACGAGCGTTCGGCGCGCCGCCGCGACCATCATTGGCGGACCAGCCGCGTAATAAATGGGCCCTCGCAGCATACCCATGTGTGACGAAATCATTTGCGAGCTGATATGTCCTGTTTGGCCCTTCCAACTTCCGCTATTGCTGGCCGTGCGCGTGAGGGTTGGAACAAATCGGAACCTTGGATTGGCTCGCGCCAGCTTCCAGAGATCATCGATAAAAGCGGCATCCTCCAAATAGCGATTTGCATAGAACAGAACAATGGGATTTCGGAGCTTCTCTTCCGTGGCGTATGTGACCATGCTGAGGAATGGCGCAATCCCGATCCCGCCTGCGAGCAGCACAGCTGGCCTGGCCGTATTGTTATGGAGGTTGAACGAGCCCATTGGCCCTTGTATTCTTGCGGGGCTGCCGATGGGCAGGCTGCAAATAATATTCTTGAAAGCTGAGTCTCGCATGCGGGTCGTAACTAACAGGTGTTCCTCAAATGGCGAACTCGCGATTGAGAAGGTATGAGTCAGTTCATTCAATAGGCCTGGCTGCGAGCAAGATAAAGTCAGATCAACATATTGGCCCGCCCTAAACACAAAGTTGCGTGGCCTTTCGAATTGAAATGCCATTGTACCCTCGGCAACTTCAGTTCGACCTAACAGAGCACTCTCGTAGTGAGACATTTCCGTTATCCTTTATTGCTGCTTTGTTTATCGAAGTCCTTTATTCCGACACTCAGCGTCGAAATGTTTTTCTCGATACGTATAACTGGCGGCGCATTTGTTTATTCCATGATTGACTGAATTCTGAAATGAACAGAGCCAGTAACTGATTTCTTCGCGCGGTAGATCGGCTGTGGTCGCGTCCCACCATAATCTTATCGCTGGGGTTCCTTGGCTGAGGTTATTAGGGCCGCCATGTCATCCGCGGATCAAATACCTCAGCGAGGACGTATGGGGATACGCCCTCGCTGAGCGCGTTGTGATTTCAATTGACCGTAACGCTTAGGGCGGCGGTATTAGTAATGGTACCGGAAGTGCCCGTCACCATCACGTTAGCCTGAGATACCGGCGTTTGGCCTTTTGAGCTGCTGCCACATCCGAGGGCAAACATTGAGACGATAAGTACCAACCCCAGAACGGTAGTCCATGCAACGCTCTTGCGAGTAAACAACTTGCGTTTGCCCGTTGTAAGAACTGTTCCAAATAGCCCCAGAGCAGGCAGCAGGGCCATTCCCATGGTGTGATATCCCGTAACCGGCGGAGTCGAAGCAGCAGAGATAGTCAAGGTTGAGGATGACGAACTCGAACCCGGAGAGATCGCCGTCGGATTGAAAGTACAGGTTAGACCAGCGGGCGCAGCGCAGGAAAGGGTGATCTGACCGTTAAATCCTCCTACTGCACTGGCGCTGATCATCAGATTAGTCGAACCTCCTGGAGTTACCGTCGCGCTTTGGGCGGAGAGATTCAGAGAGAAACCTGGAGTGCCAACTGCGGACGCAGGGACCATACTGGCGAATACTGCGGTTGTGCTGCCTCCGGCCGGGAAGTTGGGTTGGTTGCCACCGCCAGCGGTGAGATAGAGAGTGCCTGGATCGCCGGAGGGACCGCCTCCGCCAAACACCATGTCCCACAAGCCAGGATTAACCAACGCGTTGCTAGAGGAATCGGTCACTTGCCCGAGAAACTTCCCCGTGGTGTCGAACGCATTGATCTTGCCATCGCCGAAATTTCCCACGAGGATTGCGCTAGGGAACGTCCCGAATGTAGATGGAGTCTCAACTACACCCCAAGGCGCGTTCAGTTGGCCTCCGGGAGCAACGAATGTGCTCACGAAATTGCCGTTCATATCGAAGATATCTACTTGCCCCAGGCCGGCGCCGGGTTGGGCATCGTGCTTTGGACCATCCTGCATGGCATATGCGACATAGATCTGGTTACCAATGACGTGGATGCCATGCGGAGCGAAACCCGCAGGAAGTTTTGGATCGCTGAATGAGCCGCTCAACGTCGTGGGAGTAAAGTTGCGATCATAGACGTCGACTTTGCCGCTGTTGAAGTTCGCCGCCAACAGGAAGGTGCCGTTGAGCAGCGCGAGACCCTTGTAAACCGCACCGCTGGCAGAGTTATCGTAGGCCACTACTGCGCTGGTACCGCCGTTCCAGTTGGCGATAATGCCATCTTCGGTGTCAAAAATGAACGATCCGCCGCCGAAGTAGCTGCCGTTGCCGTTGGACACGTTACCCGTAGGGCAGCCGGGGCTACAATTACCATTCGGATTTTTTGTGGCCCCGGGTATGGTAACCACCAGCGCGTTTTTGTTGCCGTCCGCGTCATAGAGTGTGGATGTGCCGCTGTTATTGTTGGCGATCCAGAAATCCTGCCCGGGAAGAATAGAGACACCCCAGGGATTCAACAGTTGAGGGTCTGTGGTAGTGCCTACACCGGCAGTATTGGAGACCAGGTTGGTCTGGGAATAGCCGGCCTGCTGAGCGAACAGCCCCGACGGAATTGCTAACGTCATGAGCAGCCCGAATAACAAAAGTGTCTTTTTCACGTTGTCCTCCATAGCCTTATTTTGTGATTTCTACGACTGTGAGCCCGGCCGCTCTTTCCGCTGCGAAGCCGTTGGTTTTCTGTTGATTAGTAAGCTGTGACTTATTCGCAATTGTGATAACCGCGCTCACGAGCTTTTATTCCACAGAGCTATTCTGAGCTTGTGTCATCAAATGCTCTTCACCACATATTGGGTTAGACGCAGCGACCAACGGCGCGATGCGGATGGGATGTCACTTGATTGTCAACTCTTTGTCGGAAGGATTTTACAAACCCGCAGTAGCAACATCACTAAGAACCCCTCTTGCCGCGTTGCCTGCACGACATTCATGTAGGCCATAATTATAAGGCGATGTCCCTGCAAGACGTCTTAGACTGAGCGTCGTATCAGAAGGGGGAAAAGAAGCGACTCTGGGCATTTTGGACGAAGGCGACTTCTTTAGAGAAGGCGGACTTGCCGGGCAGACTGTACGCATGTCGTCCGCGGTGGCAATGACGGACTCCGTTCTTCTGCATATCGAGAAGAAAGCGATGATGCGCACCGTGAGTTTGCAACCAAAACTGGCGGCTGCATTTCTCAAGTATTTGCTGCAACGAAACATCCGGTATCAGGATGATTTGATCGATCAACTTTTCAATTCCAGCGAGAAACGCCTGGCGCGAGTCCTTTTGTTGATGGCCCACTTCGGCAAAGAAGGAGTGTCGGATATGTCGGTTCCCAGACTTAGCCAGGAAACACTGGCGGAGATGGGGGGGACGACACGTTCTCGGGTGAGTTTCTTCATGAATCGATTCAGGAAGCTCGGCTTTATCAACTATGACTTCGGAAATAGCTTACATGTCCATAGTTCGCTGCTTAACATTCTTCTGCAGGATGATAGTGGAACAGCCACTAAGTTCAGCGACGGCGTCGAACCACCAACAGAACCCGGCGAACCCCGTGACAAAGATCGGGCCCGTCGGCCACCCCTCCCCAGTCTACATGGTGCCTGAGATGAACGGGTCGCGCGCCAATCTGCGTGCGATCTCCCTGTGACTGTGAGCATTCTTGCTCAGACATACGCCTAGCTGAGTGTTACTTTGGCGTTGTGCTTCCAGTCGAATCGCGGAGACACCCCAGGAGTCCCATGCGCAGAGCATGGGCTGAGTTATGGTGGCGACAACCGTACTAACTCGGATTATTTCTTTCTGTTTTTTTCTGCTCGCTGCTCGCACGGCTTTGTGTCAAAAACCTGCTTCTGCTGAGTTACTGCACGAGTTAGACTTCGACGGATCAAAATCAACCGAAGTGCAATCTCAGGAAATATGGGCGTGGAAATCATCTTTTCCTGACGCTCCGTCGTCGATACAGAGTCCAACACAAGATCTAAGGCTGCACGAGTTCGTCGGCGCGATTGGGGTGAGTAAGGCCGCAATGCGCCAAATCGAATTAGGCCACGTTATTCACGAACCACAACCTCCGGTAACGTCACTTTACCAAAAAATTTTCATTCAAAGAGAGCCTAGTTCTTTTCTGACTAAGTACTTTAATCCGTCATTGCTGGAGCGGAACGCACGCTATCACGCTTCGACCAGCGATAGCCTTATGGGCAGGGCCTCCTTCGCGGCGTCGCGTGTTTTTGTCACCCATGACAGCTCCGGAAAAGCGAGGCTGAACACTCGTTATTTCCTTGGCGCACTGGCGTCGGTTGCACTCCATTCCGCCAACCGCTCAAATCGGATGCAATCCACTTCGGCGACATTCAACGATTTTGGTTCGACGATTGGCGGCGACGCGGGGATGAATGTCTTTCACGAGTTTGCGCCTGGCATCCAGCAAATCGTAAATGCTCACACTCCGAAGTTCGTGTCTAGTATCGAAGAGCGCTTCAGCAGAAAAAACACCGACTTGAAGTAGACACTGCGAAATCGGAGTCGACCGCTGAAATACCTGGGCATCGGTATTCCTCGGTTTTGGATTGGGAGCGGTGCGCAAAAAGTTAACGGACACGTTGGAGCCAAGCCAAATTTCAGTGGCGGATCACAAGATGAAGATGCGCGACGCCTTCGGCTGTTCAAAGATCTGACTGCGTGAAATCTGAACATGGCTCTTTCCATACTTGGTCAATTTTGACCAGTCCCATGCGGCCTTTCGCTGGATACTGGTGGGAAGCGAATTCCTCGATAGGCGAAACACACACGCTGCAAGGGGCCGGAACTCGTCTCCAAACCTGTTTCTGTCAATACCCGTACTCAGAAAGTGAGGAGCGAATGTCGCTACCCATCGCCGCACTTCCGCATGGACTGCTGGCAGTCGTCGCCTCACGCTCCGCGCTACAGACAGTTTCGGCTGCTCGCCCAAGATCGCAGTCGAAAGCATCGTTGCCAAGTCGCATCGCTGTAATCGGGAATTATCTTCCAAGACAATGTGGAATTGCTACGTTCACCACCGACCTGTGCACAGCCATATCCGCGGAATACGGAACGGCTCGATTGTTGGCACTCCCAGTGAATGACACTGAACAAGGGTATGAGTACCCCTCGCGGGTGCGATGGTCACTTGCTCAGGACGACGTCAAGTCATATCTGGAAGCTGCCGAATTCCTGAACTTCAACAACATCGATATGGTGTGCCTGCAGCACGAGTATGGAATCTTCGGCGGCGAGGCGGGCAGCCATGTTCTGCATCTCCTGCGCGGATTGAAGATGCCCGTGGTCACCACTCTGCACACCGTTCTGCGTGAGCCTGATCCTAATCAGATGATGGTGATGGAAGAGATCGCAGAACTCTCGGATCGGCTGATCGTCATGAGCCAACTCTCGTCCCAGTTCTTGCAGGAAATCTTCAGAGTGCCGGGCAGCAAGATCGATATGGTTCCGCACGGTGTTCCCGACCTGCCTTTTCTTGATCCCAACTTTTATAAGGATCGCTTTGGCGTGGAAGGAAAGGCGGTCCTGCTCACCTTCGGCCTGCTCTCGCCGAACAAGGGGATCGAAAACGTGATTCAGGCGCTGCCGCAGATTTTGGCTAAACACAAGAACGTAATGTACATTGTCGCGGGTGCGACCCATCCTCACGTTCTGCGTCGCGAGGGAGACAAGTATCGAGCCAGCCTGCAGGCGCTGGCGCAGAAAATGGGAGTGGAATCGCAGGTGATTTTTTACGACCGCTTCGTCAGTCCAGAGGAGATGGCCGAGTTTATTGGAGCGGCCGATATTTACATCACGCCCTATCGTCACGAAGCACAGGTAGTTTCCGGGACGCTGGCTTATGCGCTAGGGGCCGGGAAGGCGATTATCTCGACTCCTTATTGGCACGCGATTGAACTGCTGGACGACCGCCGGGGCGCGCTGGTGCCCTTTCAAAATCCGGAGGCTATCGCGAACAAGACGGTCGAACTTCTGGACACCCCCGCGATTCGCCACGCCATGCGTAAGCGCGCGTATCTGTTCGCGCGAGACATGGTTTGGAAGAAGGTTGCGCAAGGCTACATGGAGAGTTTTGCCCGAGTTCGCAGCGACCGCATGGAAAATCCTCGAGTCCAGTTCTCGGCGCACGCTACTCCCAAACTTCTCGATCGATTGCCCGAATTGAAGCTGAACCATCTCTGCGCCTTGACTGACGACACGGGCGTGCTGCAGCATGCCATCTTCACCATTCCCAATCGCAACGAAGGCCATACTACCGACGACAACGCGCGCGCACTTATCTTCACCGTGATGCTTGAGGACTTGGCTAGTGTCACTAATAAAGAGGACCGAGAAAAAGCAGAGTTGCCGACGGCGGATTTCTCGGCTCGCTATCTCTCGTTCCTCGAACATGCGTTTAATCGAGCGAATGGCAGGTTCCGGAATTTTCTTGGCTACGATCGCCAGTGGAATGAGGCAGTCGGCTCGGAAGACTGCCACGGCCGCGCCTTGTGGAGCCTTGGAACTGTCCTCGGCCGATCAAACAATCAAGGATTGAGAAGCGCTGCCGGACGTCTGTTTGAGTTTTCGCTCCCTGCCGCATTGGAACTCTACAGTCCTCGCGCCGCGGCATATACACTTCTCGGGATTCAGGAATATCTCAATTCCTATGCCGGAGACCGCGACGCACACAAAATCAGGACCGTGCTCAGCCGGCGCTTGCTGGATATGTATGAGTCCATTCGCAGGCCGGACTGGAAGTGGTTCGAGAACGTGGTGGCGTATGGCAACGCGAGATTGCCTCAGGCCCTGCTGGTTGCGGGCTCAGCTTGTTCGGACGATGGCATGATCTCCGCCGGCCTCGAAGCGCTCGATTGGCTCATGCAAGCGCAGCATTGCGAATCCAACCGTCACTTTGTGCCCATCGGATCGCAGGGTTTTTATCATCAGGATGGTGAAAAGGCGCGCTTCGACCAGCAGCCAATTGAGGCTGCTGGCGCGGTATCTGCTTGTTTGGAAGCGTTCCGTATAACTGGCGATGGCCGCTGGCATACCGAAGCCTGGTCGGCTTTCAACTGGCTTCTTGGCGACAATGATCTGCAGCTTCCACTTTATGATTCCGTCACCGGCGGCTGCCGGGACGGATTGCATCCCGACCGCGCCAATCAGAATGAGGGTTCGGAGTCAACACTGTCGTTTCTAATGGCCCTCCTGGAAATGCGCGCGGCAGACAACCCCAGGCTTCTATTTGAAAAGCGCCCACCGAAAGGCTGAAAGATCTCCTCATGACCACTCCGGAAACAACCCTTGTCAACGTCGAAAGCCCGCACTACCCGTCATTGCTAACGCGTCATCCTGCCAACCCAGTCTTGACGCGCAAGGATTGGCCGTACTCCATCAACAGTGTGTTTAATGCAGGAGCAACGTTGTTGCCGGACGGAACCACTTTGCTTCTGTGCCGCGTCGAAGACCGGCGCGGCTTGTCGCATCTGTGCGCCGCGCGGTCTAAAAACGGCGTCGATGGATGGCAGATTGATCGTGAACCAACGTTAATGCCCAGTCCGAAGGAGTATCCGGAGGAAATCTGGGGGATCGAGGATCCGCGCATCACTTTCGTACCGGAGTTGCAGCAATACGTGGTGACGTACACCTCCTATTCGCGCGGCGGCCCGGGAGTTTCGCTGGCGCTGACGAAGGACTTTCGAAGCTTCGAGCGCTACGGCGTCATCATGCCGCCAGACGACAAGGACTCGGCGCTGTTGCCCCGCAGAATCGACGGATACTGGGCGCTGATCCATCGTCCGATGACCGCGCTCGGAGCGCACATGTGGATTTCCTATTCTCCGGATCTGCGTTATTGGGGGAGGCACAGGCTTATGCTGGAAGCGCGACGCGGGGCATGGTGGGACGCAAACAAGATTGGCTTGTCTCCGCCGCCGATTGAGACCGCGCGGGGATGGCTGGTCTTCTACCACGGAGTCCGGCACACGCCTTCGGGCTGCCTGTATCGATTGGGATTGGCGTTGTTCGATCTCGAGAATCCGGAAAAATGTCTGCTGCGGGGCGACTCGTGGATTTTTGGGCCCGAGGCATCCTACGAACGTCACGGCGACGTGGATGATGTGGTGTTCCCGTGTGGATACACCATGGACCCCGACGGCGACACCATCAACATCTATTACGGGGCGGCGGACTGCGCGATTGCTTTAGCTCGCGCAAGCGTGCGCTTTCTATTAGATTGGCTGGACGCCAATGGTAGTTGCGAACGACGTCAGCGCGTGGCAGATTTGTGAAACCTCTATTTTCGATTTTCCAGGCGACCTTCGGCTGCCGTCACCGCCGACGAACGGGCGTGTTCACCATCAACAAACGAACCTACCAGGTCTGTTTGAATTGCGGACGGGAATTTGAGTACTCGTGGGCGCTGATGCACTCGATACGGTCGGGAATTGCCGATCCTGAGCCGGAAAACACATCTCGATAAATCCGATCGGCACTAATTGCGCCATCTCCCAAAGGTGAGCAGTAGTGCACAGACGCAGTCGGCGCCTCCGTGGAATCCTTGTCTCGACGCGTATATCGGTTCAGTCCAAGCAGCCCGCAGCTGTTAAAGCACAACCGGGCACCCTAAGGATGATCTGACAAAGGTGATTCAAATGCGCAAAATCCGTTTTCTGTTGTTAGCTGTTCTGATCGTGGCCATCCCGGCCATCTCGTTTGCGCAGTTCGGCGTGTCCATCATGATCGCTCCGCCGGCGCTCCCTGTGTACACACAACCCATGGTTCCCTCGGCCGGCTACCTATGGACGCCGGGCTACTGGGGGTATGGTGATGAAGGCTATTTCTGGGTGCCGGGTACTTGGGTCGAGCCGCCCACGGTTGGCTTGCTGTGGACTCCCGGCTATTGGGGTTGGGGTGGCAACGCTTTTGCCTGGAATGAAGGCTACTGGGGCCAAAATGTCGGCTACTATGGCGGCGTTAACTACGGCTTCGGCTACGGTGGTGTGGGCTACGGCGGCGGATATTGGAATAACGGGAACTTCTTCTATAACCGCTCGGTGAGTAACGTGAACACGACAATTGTCACCAATGTTTATGAGAAGACCGTAATCAACGAAACGACGGTCAACCATGTCAGCTATAACGGCGGCGCGGGCGGAATTACGGCTCGTCCGACCGCTACAGAAGAGACTGCGATGCACGAGCAACACACCTCAGCGACATCGATGCAAACCCAACACGTGCATGCTGCCAGCACCAATCACGCGCTCCTGGCTTCTGTGAACCAGGGACGTCCGGCGGTTGCTGCGACCGCGAAGCCCGGGGAGTTTAGTGGCTCTGGGGTAGTAGCGGCCAAAGAAGCTGGCGCCCCGTACAAGGCACCCGCAAGTAAGGCGACCGAAAACAAAGCTAGCGAAAATAAGACAGTCGAGAATAGGGCGACCGAAAATAAGGCAGCAGAGAATAAAGCCACGGAGAACAAGGCAGCTGAAAATAAGGCAGCGGCAACTCGCTCGAATGAGAACAAGACGGCCGCGAATAAAGCTGCTTCTAGCCACCCGAGTCAGAATAAGCCTTCCGCGAATAGAGCCGCTCCTACTAACACGGCTGAAAACAAGTCTGCCCACTCACCGAGCACGGCTCACGCACAGCCCGCAACTCACACGCAACCCGCAGCTCATGCCCAGCCTGCAGAGCACGCGCAACCTGCACCTCACGCACAGCCTGCAGCTCATCAACAGGCTGCTCCACGGCCCGCGAGCCACCCTGAGAGCGCTCCGGAGAAAAAAGCTCCTGGAAGCAAGGAGTAGCTTCTGGCGGGGATGGCGTTTGAACATTTTGAAAGCGGCCGCAGCGCAGACTTAAAGGAGTGAAAATATGCTTGGAACTATATTGATCGTGATTTTAATCTTAGCTCTCTTTGGTGCGCTGCCAAGATGGTCGCATAGTCGGGAGTGGGGTTATGCTCCTAGCGGAGGGTTGGGTCTCATCCTCTGCATCGTTGTTATTCTCCTGGTTCTCGGTCGTATTTGAACATTGCATCACCGCGAAATTTGAAGGGGCGCCATAGCCGCCACTTGGCGCCTTCTTTCTGCGTGGGCAGCCTCTTTACGTCGTGCTCAGTCGTCTTTGGATTGGAGTTTAGGATTTTGGTAGTTGGACGAATAGAGTTAAACAGTGTGACTCACTCGTGACAATCGCGCCATCGGCTTGCTGCCAGTGAATCTAGTTGGATTGACGTGTGGAAGCTGATCAGGATTGCACAGGTCGTGAATGTCCCCAATCGCAATCGTGCCAACCCTCGTGAGCAATACTGAACAGACGATACAAATTCCAACATGTGAGAATCCTAATAGTCCAGAACAAACTGTGGGGTCAACCCGGACATTTTCCGCGGCGCCACCCACGGCTTTGGCTCCCTGGCACTGATCCTCATACTGTTTGAGGGCGGTCTCGATCTAAAGCTTCGCGAAATTCTCAAACACTTCGGATCAGGTTTTTTCCTGTCGCTCTTCAGCTATGTTCTGTCCATGGCCTCCGTCGCGGAGGTCTGCCGTTTGGCCCTACACCTCTCCTGGCTCAATGCGCTCTTGATCGGTGCGGTCCTCGGCTGCATCAGCAGCTCGATCGTTCTACCGGTCCTGCAGCAGGTAAATCTGCGGCGCGAAGTCAAAGTCACACTGCTGGTTGAAACCTCTTTCGGCGATGCCTTTGCCGTCTTGGCGGTTACGACGCTGCTTGATGTCGCCTCCGGCGGAAGCGCTGCTCCAAAAACCGTGGCGTGGGGCCTCACCTCCAGCATCATACTGGCTGTGGCCTCGGGGATTCTCGCTGGCATGTTCTGGTCCTACCTGCTTCCCGTTCTTTCCGAGGAACGCTTTTGGCACGTTTTGACGTTCGCCGCCGTGCTTCTCGTTTATTCCGGCGTCCATTTTCTCAAGGGCAATGAACTCGTTTCGGTTTTGGTGTTCGGTCTCACGCTCAGTAATTTTCAAGCAGTTCGCAAGCGCCTTCGTTTCGACGAGACGGGTGGGTCCGACTGGTTTAACGAAATGCCCATTCAAGACCAGAGCGGACGCTCTCGCAATTATCACCACGACCAGATGCTCACCTTTCATGGAGAACTTGCTTTTCTTTTGCGCACGTTCTTCTTTGTCCTTCCTGGCACACTCGTCGATTATTCTGATTTGCGGAAAAACATCCTTCTCGCCTCTTTGTGTTTCGCTGCTATTTTGGTGGCTCGCGTAGTTGCGTACAAACCGGCCGCCCTGCCTGGCGTACGTTTTCGGCGCTGGAGCGTGAACTGATGCTGTGGTTCGTCCCCCGCGGTCTCATCACCGCGGTACTGGGGATCGAAGTGTTCGAAGCTCGCGGCACCGACTTCGCATTTCTGCCGTCCCTAGCCTGCACAGTCGTCCTGCTCAGCAACCTCGCACTTCTGATTAGCACCATTCGGGCACGAAGCCTGCCCCCTTGGCTGGAACCACATAAAGCCGGTCGGAGCGAAATCGGAAAGCAGATGGGAGGAGAAGGCCGGTCTCCGGACGGGATGCGGTGTACGCTCCCAAGTTATCGACGTGCTCGAAGCACAGATAAAAAGGAGACCGGCAATGAAGAAGATTAGCACCGTAGCGGCAAAGCCG